>ENA-UOXV01000438-UOXV01000438.1-marine-metagenome-genome-assembly--contig:-NODE-438-length-59033-cov-7.206874_pt1 | contig 59033 bp, 65 predicted proteins | sample MGYA00238165_ERZ766961 | MGnify/ENA primary metagenome ERZ766961 (study PRJEB28924, sample SAMN03173240) | marine metagenome | biome: Marine; feature: Water; material: Subsurface seawater | place: North... | reverse complement strand
TTGCTGCTCTTGCGCGCCAAAACTCCTGTGTTTAGGATTTGAATCCGCGAAAGAGGTAACTGATCCAGCTACAAAACTTTTTTTATCCGTAACTTTTTTTTCGCCGAATCACTCCGAAATTGCGTTGACGAGAGTTTGCAGCGAGGTCAAACCGCTTTGTAACCTAGTCCGTCGTTGCGGACGCAGCGCAGTCATATTGTAGCACTCGGCAGGCATTTGTTTATAAAACGCAGAATTTATTTCGCTGTTTGATTTGCAAATCTGGCTGAAAATCTGCGCTGCCAGAAGTTGGATGAATGATCTCTGCCTATTGTCTGCCTCATCCATGTCTTGAACGGAGCGGTCACCATGATCATCATCGTGCCGGTGAAGTGTTTGGCGTCCTGACTCGTTCTGATGTGTTCAATGAGGCACTGCTCCAGCCTCAGCCGCCGCCATTAGTCACCTGAGCTCCACATTAGATCATGAGAACTCTCTACTTTCGTGGAAGTGGTCACACGTGTGTCCCTTCGAGGACGCGTGGACTTATCCTCTTCCTTGTGATTCCATACAAGCACGCGCTTGTGGTCGCCCAGCCTTCTTGGCTGTCTCTGACAGGGCGTAGCCCAGTGCCCCCCCGGTCGTGGTAGTCGTCGTAGTGTCCGGGCTCCTGCGATGTGCGGTCCAAGTCTTGCAGTGCTCCTCTCGCGCGAAGTAGAAGAGGTGAAAGGTGCGCGTAGTAGCATCCGTTTACTTCCTCCAGCAGAGGGAGAGAGTGTATTGCACAACCTTGTACAGAGCGGGTGTCATAAAACCAAAGCAAACCGATAGGTGCGCAAAAAACTCAAAAACGGAGAAAGAACACACACCAGGTAGTAGGTGTATTGAATAAACTCGTATAAACCAGGCCTACAAAAACCAAAACGAAACCACGAAGGCACACGAACCCCAGAGGGGAGCACCACAAGACCAGACCGCGAAAAACCACGGCCGGGAGCCTCCTCACGCTGCACCGCCCAGCACATCCGCATACGACCCACCGCCCGCCGAGACCGCCACCGCCTGTACCACCTGGGCCGCGAACGCAACCGAAGACGGAGGAGTCAGCACCGGGCCCACGCCCGGTAGAGCCGCGGCCGAGGCCGGGGGCACCGCCGCCCCGCCCCCGCCCTCCAGCAGAGAAAAATTTGATTTGTCGCTTTACACCAGATTTCTTTCGCAGCTGAGTCACCAGCTTGCGGTCCAGCGGGATCTGTGCTCCCGTGCGCTGGGTACCACAGAGTGACCTCCCCTGGCGTTTCCACGTTCAAGATAAAGTTTTTGCGTGTCATTGTGTGCCTAGGGGAGGCCCGGTTGCTGTTTTGGTCAGCGCTACTTCAATGCGCGCGGATCTTCAATCTGACGAGGATGATTGGCGTGCCACTGGCCACGGCGGATACTTTTTGGAAGTGCAGGACTGCGCTGCTGCAAGACTAGTCGATCAGAATGAGACGATGTGGAACTACGGAAGTGGCATTTCAAAATTGCCGGGAACGAGAGCAAGAGGTGCACGACGATTGGCAATGTACGCTGTCATCGGAGCGGCAGCGGTGATGATGGCATGCTTTGCTAGCGCTGGGAGAGGAGAGCAGCATGGTCCAACTGAAACGGCAGCCCGACAATGGACGGAGCTAATGGAAAATGCGGATCTTTGTGCGACTCAGGTGGGCGCAAACGCTAGTTTTCCAGAGTCCACTTGCTGCACCACCTGCCGCTGAATGCGGCAAGGAAACACACATTCCGGCAGCTTCCTGTTTGATCTGTGGCCCTGAGTTGCTCCGATTATCGTTAGGTGGTTAAACTACCTGACTGCATTGCGAAGGCACCGCGCAAGCTACCAAGGTAAGGATATTCCGTTCCTTTGGTGTTGTTCGAGGAGAGAGGATCGGTTGTCCAAGTTTGATTTTGACTGCGACCAGTCAGCGGCAACTATCCGAGGGAAAGAATCATGTTTCGATTGATTCGGTTTCACAGTTCGAAGAATCGGTGTGTGCAGGAACTCTCCATATGTGCTGCATGGCAAGGAAGTTCCTTGGAAGACGATCAAGCAAGTTGTCTCCACAAACCCGAAGCTGGTCTGAATCCACATCTATTCAGATTTCCTTTCCGCATGGACCATGCTCCCGTGCCCCCTTTTCGTGTCGCTCCTCTTTCCCTCAGCGGTCAGTTGTCTTTTGTGGTCGATGGGTTTTCCTGCCTTCATATCCGGGCCTGGATGTCTGGCAGGTGCAGCGTCGTGCGCTGCGTCATTTCGCACGTACTCGACATGCGCTCGATTCGATCGAGGGAAAGGAGGTAGCCCTACAAACCACACCGTCATTATGAAGACACGATTTCGATCAGCTTCAGTCTGTAAAGCCTCTGCCGGATTCAAGAAGCCAGACGCCAGCAGCTCCCACAGCACTGTACCAAGAGGTGGATTGCAATCTGAAGAATTGCGTGTGCAGGTCATCGCCGACGAGGCAGTAAAACAGTCACAGAGGAGAATTGAAGCTGCGAGAAAGCGCATTAATTCTCTCCTGGCCAAAATGCATCCGCCCCCACCTGGGGGACCCCCGCACGTTGCGCCAGTGGCCAAACCAACCCTCACGTCGTACGCCGATCAAACGCCAGCCCCCCCGCCTTCAATGAACACAGCCGCTCAAGCGCTCATGACTGCCATGGCGACGACCATGCAGGCAGAACAGGTTCTCAATCGTGTTTCCACCCGCGGCTCACAGGAGTGGGAGCGGGGCGACGCACTGATCGTGTGTCGAACCGCAGGAGGAGATCGAATCGCTGCGACGGCGCGTCCGCGAGGTGAAGGCGCAGCCTCATCCACACGTCCGTTCCCACTTGAAGGCGTCATCTCTACACTTTTCGACCAAACCGAGGGTAAATGCGACCGCATGGGAAGAGTTGCACCCTCCTCTCTTCTGCAAAGCGGAGTGCAAGAGCGAGGCGCACTGGAAAGTGGTGAGTTCCACAGCATCCTTTAGCCGAAGGAATTATGCGATGCGAACGCGGCGTGTTTTTGTGGCTGAGCCAGCTGCCTCTCACAGCCGAGAGAGGAGAATCAATGCATCCGGGCATGTGCGGTCAAGCATGGCACACATCAATCTACCGCGGTCAGACCTTCAAAAACCTTCACGAGCAAGCATGCCTCGCATCTTGAGGGTTTCCAAGGTATCCATCTAGGTCTGTGCCTGGCCGAACCTGGACCAAAAAATCCAGATCTTGCAGGTTAGATTGACTGATTCTGAAGCGTTTTCGTTCCAGACATATCTGCAATCGCGGCCAAGGTGGCTCAACTCATTTCAGGCACGAAGGTGGGAAAGTTGAAACGAGCTGATCCGCGTGCAGTGGAGGATGCCAAGCTACAGGCGGCAGCAGAGAAATTGGTTGAAGCCAAGGAAAGGGCAATGATTTCTCTGGAAAAGGCAGAGCAGAAGCATTTGCAGGCCATGCAGACCTGGTCGAAGGGCCTCGAGACTGGTACTGCGAACAGTTCCTCTTCTGGAGTGGTGCCATGGTGTGGACGCCTGTCGAAGTATTTTTATCTGGCTGAATCTGATGATGTGAATAGGTGGTCTTCATACCTTGGGATTGCATGCATATGGAGTTGACAGGGCAATGGCCCGTGCCAAGAGGGATGCTTCAAGAGATGTGCGCTTCCCATTAGATGTTCGTGGCATCTCTGCAACGTTGTATTCCTTGCAAACCCGTACAAAGTGATCACTCAAGTATTCGTTTGATGCAGGTTGTGCCGCACAAGGAACACCTGACCGGCATCGAGGAAACACGCCAGCTAGAGAAGGCAGGCGTTTCCAAGGCTGACATTGTGGGGGCATTTCACTTTCCTCTCAAGAGATCAGTTGGTCGTTTTGATGTCACAGAGCGCGTTCGCAGAGAAAGTGGAGCCCACGATTTCCAGCTGAGGAATAGCGTCAAGAATACAGGAACCCGAGGAGTGTTCGGAGAGAGCTTCGGCGGAAAAGGAGAACATCACGCTAGTGTGACAGATATGCGGGCTGAGGCAAAGGTGCAGATACCTCGCCTTCACACTTTTTTTTTATATTTGCGTGATTGCTCAGATACGATATTGAATCTATGCTTTTCCTGTCAAGAAATCCATTTTCTTGTGGTGAAAATGACGCACTGTGTCAACCATCCGAGTATTCTTGCTCGCCTGGCCACTGTGTGACAAGTCAATCGCCAGGTGGGAACGATTGCACATGCGACTCGCGTCAAGGCGCGATCAGCGGTGGATTCAATAATCAATTCAGGACCAAGGCACCGACTAGATGGGCCAGGATCTGTTCGGGGGGACGGGAGGCGTGGTCGGTCGAAAGGGCACATCAAGATTGAGGTGTTCCCTGGCTCTTCGCGCCCGCTACGAGCTCGCGTGGACCCTACCTCTATCAAGTTCTGGAAGGAGCTAGATGCGGGTGGTGTCGACGTCGGTCGTGGGGCGCGCACTAGCGCCACCGCGAATCAACGCATTCTTGAGCAGGGGACAGGGTAGAATTCTATCTTTGCAGTCATGTGCCTTTAGCTACCAATGTTGGCAGGAGCAGTAGTGAATCATGTATTATCCACCGTGCACTCCCAACATGAACTTCGGTATTAGGTATTCACTTTCCCAACATTCGATCGGAAAATCCGCGAACGAAAGAAATTCGATCCGGGATGTGTGTGAGGCGGTGGGACACCGGACCGGTGCGAGTCTGACCCCACCGCGCCCCTGACTCCTTTGTTGAGGGGCATGATGGCCCTCTTCCTCTCTGGGGATAGTACACATTCATTGTCGACAGTCTCGAAACCTTGAGTTCGATGCTTAAGAACAAATAAGGTCACTGGCAAATACAGGTAAAGATCAAGCCTCATCTAGTGATTTGGAAATTCTTGAAAAGCTGTCTTTACCTTTGATACGCCTGAGTGGCTGTCACGACTTGGGAAAGAGTAAGAAGTGGGCAAGAAGTCAGAAGACTGGCTCTTCCTGTAGGGAATCAGGAGTGGCTGTCACAGACTGGTGAAGAGTAATTGAATCGTGCGACTTCTGGAAGTCCAGCAGAAATTCTGTCATCAACGTTACTTTAGTTTCTCAAAAGGTCGAGCAAGACTCTGACAGGCGCATGAATTGGAGGATGACTGTGCCCCAATCCTTTCCAGTACTGGGCATTTAGTTCTGAAACATACCGATGAAAAGCGAGTTGCCTAGCAGACAAAGTTATCAGATGACCTTCCATGTAGATGGGTCGTTGGATTCGAAATGGCAGCGCTTCCCATTCCATGGTCCATGACTGCAACGGCGTGTCGTCCAATCAGTGCCCACGATAATGAGAATTGTGTGGCAGGACTGTGAGGCGGACAGCAACTAATCTCACTTACGTCAACTTCCTTCCATCGAGATTGTGAAAACGGTAGATGATCAACTCGTCCGATTTCCATTATCCTAGACGCAATTATCGTCAGCCCGCAAGAAATTTGTGGTATCCACCAGATAACAAACCTCTAGGCACCGTGTCGGATTGACAAGGAGAGGCTGATTGTTTCCACGATCGAAGAAAGAATCCGGTTGGATGGGTAGAGTGTAGCGTGTAGCCAGTACCCTGCTACAGTGATGTTGTACAAAAGACAGCCATCGTACTTCTTTTCGTAATTCTCTCGTTCTTCGATCGGAAACGCAAGAAGACCATTTTTCGAGTAGAAAAGAAATGATTTGTGGTCATAAGCAGCGATCTGGTCATGTTGGCTCGCATTACACGTGCTGAGCAGGGAATAGGTTCTGCGGGCGAAGGGCCATGGAACAGACCGTGGACGAGCCCTTGCCCCCTATCACGATCGATTGAGCCTGATGACAGAAATTCGTGACACAGCGTTCGTAGTGCTCGCAACACCGATCCAACGGTGTGTACGTTCGGTCATAGAAAATGGAGGCTGGGACAATGGCAAGTGGTTCAGACCTCCTTGGGATTTGTAGGGTCGCGAACATTGAAGAGGGAAATCTTGACGCCGCCGGTTCTTCCCTCTAAGTCAGCATCGTGACCAAGACCAAGCAGATGTGTAAAGTTCACGGGATGCAGGTAATTTGAGAATCCAGGAATCTTGAGCTGCCCCTGTTGAAGGTATGTTGACCGTCACCTTGCTCGCACTTCCGGCCCCATAAATTGGCAGGACTCATCAGAGAATATGTAGCGCACACGTCCGGAGGATAGACAGGCGCTCGAAATGTGCCAAAAGGGGCTGGTGTGAGCGAGGCCGGTCCTGAACTATCGGTGCCGTAGGGTCTCTCAAGTCCAGCACGAAAAGCGGATCAACCTGACCGAGGTCATATGATGAATGTTTTGTGCGATCTCTGCATTCAGCAGCTGCAACACGTCCACATCGTGGACGGGCTTCCTTGGACAAGCTTTTTGCAACACACCGGTTCGCCTAAAATGCGAACCTGTCGGAATGTCACGACGTACGCTTTGTCACCCTCGAAGCGAGCAGAATAGATACGTTCTCCCGGTGCAAGCTCGGTCACTTCTCCGGTTTGCTCTCCATTCGCATTGAAGATGTAAACGCCAGATACACTTGTCGGAGGATTCGACCACATTTCTCCATACGTGGTGGCGACGCGCAGGTGGTCCCTGTGCTCGTCCATCGAAAACTGGTCGGCGAAATGTAATGGTCAGCGTATCAGTGGCGAAAAAGGTCTGATCCTGGAAGGGTTCATTTCACCTGGTTGAGAACGGATCCTGGGATCGTAATCAATTTTGAAAATTGTGGGCTGCCTCCATTCATTGCGAATTTGAGCATAGCCGTCCATACCCCTCCAGATGGTAGGACTCCGGGAATCTGGAGAAGCAAGTACCGAACATGATACTTGTGAAAGGAGAGTAGCATGCAAGCTAATATCGAACGTGATACTCGTCGCTGGAAACCAGCATACACGCCGCCAATTAATTCGAATCATGGTTTTACCGATGAGGACATGTAGTTCCAATTTGTCTCCGCAATGTATACATTGGTCTCCGACATCATGATGTTGTGGCCCCTAAATTACACACAACACATGAATAGAGCTTTGAAGACTGCACAAGAAGGCGGGAAAGAATTGAACCATTCCAGGACCAATTCTTCTTTATCTAGGCTCAATCTGGCGTGTCGACATAAGGGTCAGGAAAACCTTCCCGCATGCGTTGAAGCAGAGACCTCGCCCATTCTGTCGCCCGATAACCGAAGAGCAATCACCTGGTCGATCCAAAAACGTAATGTGCACTAAATGTACATTACAGCGCAGGGATCACAGTGTGTATATCAACAGCGATGGGAAAATCAACCGAGAGAAATCCAGTTGGCGGAGACTCTAGGCCCTCCACCTTCGTGATCAGTGTGCAATTACACATGTTTTCCATGGAAACTTTGCGCGCCTCATCTGCACAAGAGACAAATTTTAGCATTTAGGTTTGCGATGATCCCCTCATGGCTCCTTTTCCAAAGCGCTGTGAACACGATCAATATTCGCTATGACCTGTGCGCGCCTGTTCTCTCGAAAGTTTCCTCCAAAGCGGAGGTCTGAATTGGACATTCATGCTTGAAATCCTGCCATTCGACCGAAAATAAGGAGGACAATAACGAATCCCATGATATTGCTTTTTCTTCGATCCTGGTGCACTCTGTCGGTAGAAAGAACAACACCCGTCATGCTACGATAGTGTTCTGCAGCCACTATTGATCCTGATGCCTGAAATCGCACCTATTGTGATACTGATAGGTCCTCAGCCACGAGGTTTGAACGACCAGATATGCAACATTGCATCCGTCACTGCTCATGCCCTGCAACTTCGCAGTGTTGCAAGACACAAGCCTCGAAGTGATGGCGTCGCCCTCCACTTCAATTTGTTTGACGATGCTCGGCGCAGTTCTATTCGTGATGTTCCACACCTACGTTTTTGGGAGGCCGATCTCACCGAAAATTTTGAAGATGAAGTTTTTTGATGGGCCATCTTTTGGAGCGGACCTGCATGACTGCCACAGATATGTGTGGTCGATCAGAGGAGATTTTTGTCGGCGGTGAAGCGCTGTCACTCAATATCCCCCAAGTTGTACCGACAATAACGAGAAGATCACCATCAAGAAGAAGTTCCTTGGGCTGCAAGAAAGGTGACTGACTATGCTCAGAAGCTAAAGGTTTGACTCTGAATCCTCGCTTAGATACTGATGACCACCTACAAAAAGCTTCGGTCCTCAGAAATTAGACACGCCTGAATTCGGTAGGGACGTAGATCGGTGTGTGAAACTTGAGATGCCTGGTCAAAAGGGTAAACCCGTGCAATAACCTGCGTCGAAAGCGAAGCATATTAGCCGATCGGAATTGTGAATGCTGGCCACTCTTGGTCCTAACTTTTCTACTTATTGCACGGAATGTACAAGCTGAAATTCATAAGCAGGTAGTACGTAGATGTATTTGCCATCCGTCTTGACTATGTCCCCCTCGTCGACGCTATCCACCTTCGTCTCTCTGAATTAGTGGTTCAATACAAAGGGCAAATCAGTGAGCTCAATACTGAAATTTCCGACACCGAGCACCTGGTTGTTAGTTCCAGAAAAGTCGCTGGTCGAACTCCCAGCAGATTTTCCATTTTGAATTCCAGTATCGGATGCAGCGGCTGAGACTTGTGCCTCCATCACTGTTCCTTCCATCACTGCGCCATGCTGAACTCCAGAGAAGTATGCCTGTCCAGAGCAATTGCAATAGCTGTGGGACGATTCCGGACTCAGTTTCCAATAGATGTCTTGAGAATCCATCCACGACCCTGCTCTAGTGAGACAATAAAAACAGTATTAGGGAAAATGCTACCTGCAAAAGTCTGGCGCCTGAGAACCATAGAAGCCTTGTTCATTATGATGGAAATATTGATTAGGGTCATTTGAGACATCGACAACAGTAACTTGCGTATCGCTCCATGAATCCTGTCGAGCACGTTTCTAGTTATGGACGATCGAGATGTGATGCATCCCAGATCGAGCAGAAAATGGCAGTAAGGACGTAATGGTACGGGGATCGTGAGTCCGTGACCAATCAAGATCGTCCTGATTATCGAGCATCTCGGTACATGCCATTTCTCAACGGCAAGAATTGGATCCTATCTTCTCATCATGCGGGACTCACCTCGAGTCCTTGCTTGATATCATCGACCGCGCTAGAACAACTGGAGTACGTCTTGTACTCCAGTGATCGCCTCGGCGATGCCGGTTGCATGCCGACAGCACCAAGCGAGACCCCTAATGCAATCCCGATTACCAGAACCTGGAGCAAGTCCATCGTCCAGTAAGCAAATGACGCCCAACAGCCATTTCAGTCTCTGGGGCTGTTCCACAGCAGGAACAGTCCCTGTCTGGAAGGAGGAGTGCACCGCAGTAACAGCGATGCCGAGGCCGATCTGGAAACTTCTTCGAGACATACGCCACTTCGTGCGAATCAACTCATTGTTAGCAGCGGAGGGCGGTACATCTGGCCGTCCTGTCAGTCAGGGGGATGTTCAAGAAGCCCGCAAAATTCTACTTTCACAAGCGGGCTTCCCGAAAAACCTTGTCGCGTTGTCCTCACTTCCGAGGTTTCCAGGTCCGCAGCGTCAGAAAGTGCTGTACCAATTTTCTGTAGCCAACTCGTGTGTAAATAATTTTGACGCTGGTTTTGAGATCAAACGGCTGAATGTCTTGAAGCGTAGCGCGCTTCTTGGCATTCAGCTAGGTTCTACAAGGGGGAACGTCGAACAGTTGATGGTCATGAGGACAAAAAGAACTCTTCGAAACGCGGATTTTTCCTCCCAACAAACGCGCACTCTGCCTTCCTGTTATGCAACGGGTTTGGCGGAACCTCTGGACCGCAGCTCTCCGCCATCTGTCACAACGGTCTCTGATCTCCGTCAGGGAGGCGGAACTTCAGTCAGGAAGGCGGATTTTCCTTGGTAAATTACTAGGGAAAATCCATCCAATTGGCCTAAAACCCCTCTAAAAATAGGTGAAACCCAAAACATCATCACTTTTCGCTTGAGGGCTGAACGCCATGTCCTCGACACCATGTGTGCAGAAGCTTAAATTACCAATGATCCTAGTGCTCTGCGTCGCTCTACTTTATGATGCCGGGTGTGTGGCCGACGCTTTCCTGCATCCTGTGTCATTCGCTGTGCCATTGCGCGCGAGGAGCGAGGAAAGCCGGTGGGCATCGATTCATCGGTTCAGGATGTGTGAAGATGGACCCAAATTTGTCAAGAAGCGGGGCAAGGTATTCCAGAGCCCTTTTCAAATCCATGATCATTGCTATGGGCTTGAGCGTAGATGTTCCGCCGCTTGGAGACCTGCAAGCCGATCTTGCTGTTTGCAGCCGAGCTGTCTGCAGCCGAGGCTCCTGCGGCGAGTATAGGCAAGGAGCGAGCAGCCGCCACTACTTTGACAGTGAGACTTCTGCAGATTCCTGATGCGATCACGCAGACCGACAATTCAGCAAAGCGCCAGCAAAACGCCATGATGCGCGCGAAGCAGGCCAGTAATGTCGGATTGCTTGTTCTCGGCAGTTTGCTGTTCTGAGGTAACAGAAAGTTGGCATGGGGGGATAGATGAATATCGACGAGCCAGAAGCGCTCAGAAAGATGAGGGAGGAGCGTGAAGCACGTGAAACACGCGAGGCGGTAGAGGGCAAGGTCTGTCTGATGGACGAAGCAACTGAGTGCGTCCAGAGCGCAGAGTGTTGGTCCTTGTTCGTGCTTGTGATTCACTATGTTTTGCCCGGATCTAGGCTGTGGAGGAGGATGCTGTGCTTAAGGATGCCAAACGCCGCAGCGAGACTGGCGACTTCGTGTCAGGCACAGACCTGCGGTGAGAACCATCGGTGGAACCACCTTACTCGTTCCCGAAATCTCGAGCATCTTGTTTGCGCAATGTCCCACTTTTAGGCTGGGCTGTGACGCTGGTGACGTGATCTTCAGGGAGGCACGAATGATAAAACAACAGGAAGAGTTAAAAAAAGCAGCAGAAGAGGGAAGTAGGGCTGAATCGGGTGCCGATGCGGTTGTGGTGGGGGAAGCGCGCACGGATATTCGTGAACGGCTCAAGGCAATGCAGGGGTCTTCCCGCCGGGTGCGAGCGGTAGAGGAAGATCTCCTGCACCAGTCCAGGCTCTCAGGGCAGAGTGTCACAGACGTGTCGGCATCAGTGATGGCGTTCCTTAACGAGGCGCTGCCTCAGGCCCTCGGAGCCATTTGCATGCGCTTCGATGCAGATATTTCAACTCGGGCGAGCAAGGCAAACTCGTTCATGAACGGATCGTTTCAAGTGCCAGTCGCGCGGATTCTCGAGCTGACAGCAGCAGGCATGAAACTGGAGGCGCGTGTAGAGAAGACCGGGTTCTTTGGCAACATCGATACCTCTGTCGAAACGGTCCGTTGCCAAGCGTTCCTGTGCTCGCTTTTGTTGCAGAAAGATAAGGCGCTGGCATGACCCTGGGGTCTCCGCATTATGGATACAGGTAGAGTTGCTCTTTGACGGCGAGGTGGCCTGTAACGCTGACGCGCTCAAGCAAGTGCTCATCAAGATGCTCACAGAAGTTGGACTGGGCGGAAAGGAGTCAGCCCAGGTGCTATCAATGCCACAATTCGGATCGCAGGGATGGAAGGTGCCATCAAATTTGTGGCTGAATGAGGTCCACCCCCTGCTCATCCTACAAGCTGGGGCGCACGCAGTGAGGGCGCTCGTAATGAAACCGCGAATCGGTGACGTTTTTTTCAAGACAGGTGCCGTGCCGGGAAGAAATCCGGGACTGGTTCTACCGAGATGCATGCGACGCGGTGCAAGTAGCACTTGAAAATGCTGATGTCTGCAAGCGTGCGAACGGGCGCTTCCGTATCGAGTGTGCGCCACCGGAGTTGAACCCAGAGATGGACACCTTCCGTGTCGGAACGATGCTTGAGCTGGTTCGCGAAGTGTCGCTGCGCATTGCTCTTGTGAATGACAAGCGCGTCAAGATTTGCATCCAGGGCTCGCTCGGACAGGGTATCTTCACAGGGCTCCCTCTCATGCTCTCGGGAATGCGCAAGGTCTCCCCGTGTTCCTCAGAGCCTCGGCCCAAGCGACGAGGTGAATGAGTGAACGTTAGGTGATTGATTTGTCAGGTCTTGGAAGGAATGGACTGGCAAGCCGGAAAAGGCGAGATGTACGAAGGCATCATGGTGAACGATATCATCAACCGCCGAACAGGGGACGTTGTTATTCAAGGCAACCCTGACGGAAAGGTTGCCTTTGGAGAAGTGGGCCCGCATGTGGTCGAGGAAGAGGACGAAATCTTTATCGTTATTGCACCCCAGAGCATGGTGATCACCGCTTTCTTTCGGGGCCAGCCCGCGAGCTGGCATGCAAACATCTCCGAATGCTGCGTTCGCTCACTCTCATGCGATGTGAGCAGGTGGGGGCAAGCGTCTATGATGTACTGGCGCCGATGGTCGAAAAAGCGGGTTCGTCTAAATTTTTTATTCTCATCAACCCTCGCCTGCGAGATCGCCCTTCGTCAGGTGGGGTGATGTCGGTCGGCGGTCGGTCGGAGCGCCTCGCCTTCGCTGCTTCGTTCACACAGCTCTACCATTTCCGCCTTCTCTACTCTGGCTCCACCTTTATGTTCCCCATCCAAGGCGCCCTGCGTTATAACTTGGCCAACGCCCCTTATTGGACTCTATTCCGGCGCCTACAAACTGATGTAGCCGAAGAAGAGCGCGAAGAGTATCGCCCGATTGCCGTCTGTTCCGCAGAGCCCGACTCGGAGCTGATTACGACCCGCATGAAAGAGAAGTAGATGTAATTGCACTTTCTAGGGCGCACTGATGCAGTTACCGCTCGAACGATTATCGGCATGCATTCGTGATAGTGAACAACTTCAGGGCGCCCTAATCCTCCATTTGGCGCTCGGCCTTCGAAACATACGTCACTCTCTCCTTTCGCTTTGCGATTTTGTTGGCCTTTTTAGCTTTCTTCTTGATCAAATGATTCCGTTTCGATACAATGTTGTGGATCTGCAGCCAATCGGTAGGAAGCGTGAGTGTCACTGCAAAGCGGGTCCACCAAAGGACCATACAGCGGATGGGTTGTGACCCTTTTCGCTCTCTGCTTCGAGGTTAGACTTGTTTCTTCCACGCCATCCATATCGTCATTTTCTTCCAGATCTGGAGCGTCCATCATCTGCCTGACAGAAGCACCACCTGCCACACGATGCCACTGTCAGCAAGTTCCCGGGACGAGGAACCTGCGTATACTTTGCGTGACTCGCCCAGCTGTGTGTGCCAAGTGTCTTACCCATGTCGAAGGAGAACTTCGACCCTCCCTTCAATGTTACACTGTTCAAAGCCCCGACGCTCCCTCCCTGACCGGCTTTATCAAGCATTTCCCGCTCAGTCCGCTCCTTGTTTGCCTGCCTCTTTTTCCCCTGTTTCGCCTCAAGCTCCTTCTCCTTCTCAAGGACCTGCCGTGTCACAATCAGCTGCAGACACACGATCGCATCAAGTAGCAATTTCCCTCGAAAGCTCTTGAAATGATGAATGCATACCAGCTGATGATAACCCTGGCGCTGCTTCCGGGCCTTGTGCTTAACCATCGTGAAACTCACGTGAAGTTGAGGGCTCGAAAGTCAACAACTTCTTCTTTGTTCATTTCGAGAGTTCTCCGCGATGAAGAGCCGGCTGCGACTCGCCGCGCTCAGCATCATCACGCTCGCTGCTTGTGCGGTTTTCCTCTCATTCGGAACCTCTCCACAACGCAGTGAGCTACTCGCAAGACACGATGTTTTGTCTCGAGGGTCGGAAATCGTCGCGATCAACCGCGGGTTGAACCTCCGCCAGCAGCGGCTCGATGTAGCAGTGGCGAAGGCCCTCCACGCAGCCTTCAGAGTGGAGTCTGTGTTTGAGGGCATAACCTCTGGATCGACTAAAAAAGGCACGAAATCCATGTTGTACCTGCCGACTGACGAAGCACCAGACAATGCTATGATCAAGGAAAGTTGGGACGATTTCACTGAGCTGCCTCCTTCCAGTCGACCGGGGTTTGGCATGGCAGAGTCATCCGCTAGCATTGACGCTCGCATCGCCAATTTGCAGCAACACAGGTTGGGCCGCAATTTCGAGCGGTCGGCCAAGGCATCAACCACTCTCCTTTCCAGTGTGCAGGGCCGGCCAACGGGAAAAGGACACCACGGCAGGGTGTTCGTCAGGGGATTTATCCCAGCATGGCGTCCTTGGGAATTCTGCTCTACTGGCTCTGCAGCACATACTGACAATAATGCGGATCTTTGTATCGTCTTTCGTGCCATGGGCGACTTCGGTGTGGACGGGTTTGGCGAGCGAGCTACAGTTCGCTTCGCGCCGTCATCGGGACCGAGTAGTGCGACCCTTGCGCAGGAGCCTGTGCAGGCGCAGCGCGCAACAGAGCTCCTCAGCGCGGCACTGCGTCCGCTCAATCGTGCACAAGCTGTGCTCAACCTAGAGCGCCTGTTGCTTGCTCGCGAGCTGGTCGCACACACAGGTCTTCGTGTTGCGCCTGGGACCTTGCTGGATTACTTCCCCGGAGATTTTGAGCTGGATGGTTACCGCAAGGACATTTCGGGCGGCAACGACGGCGGTTATGGTGAGATCCATATGCACCTCCTCACTGCTTTGCTGCAGGGCTGCTTCGATCTCCGCGTTGCGGACTTGGCACAATCTTGTTGGGCTCATCATACATTTGTGGTGGCAGATGCTCCATTTGACTTTAACGGAGATGGTCAGGAGATCGATAATTGGGCGCGAGTCTCGACAGACTGGTCCTATACACAGCCCGCGGAGGGCTATCTCTTTCCTTACGGACCATCACATCCCGACATGGCCCCTCCAGCGATGTGGGCGCGGGGCAACTTGGCGCAAGGCAACCGCATCGTGCATGGCTCGCACATGGCGCAGCAGCATTCCATGCTGGCAGGATGGAACCCGGATTGGACTCAGTGGGCTGGTTGGACGGCATTCACTTCAAGCGGGGCCATGAAGGCGTTGGATGCGACAGGGGTCGACTTGACTGACACAGTTGGGCCACCTGTCGAGGTAACCACCTCACTGCCTTGCACCCACAAATGCGAGGGAATCAAAGGAGCCGCTGAGTGTACGAAACTTACCCGCAGGAGGGATGGGAGCGTGCAAAACCTGCGGCGGGAGATCACCACGCGGCTGCTGGGCTGGATGATGGAGCTCCTGCGTACATGAACATGCCACGAGAAGGCTTAGATCAGGACAAGTGGACTTGGCAAGGGAAACTTGGGGCACTGTTTCCGTCCTTGGACTTCGACTTAGACGATGTTGAAGCACCGCTTTATGAAAACAGAGGCACTCTTGTCGGTGACTACATGCACCACGCGGTGGCGGGTGTGGATGCGGATCAAGTTGTCTTCGTGAACACGCCCGAGGACGAGACGCGCGTGCAGGTGCCAGGATTCAGTAGTGCAGTGTCTGAAGTGAGAAATTATGCGGAGAAGGGGACCTGGTTTGAGGATGAGACACATCATTCTGGTGTTCAAGGGGTTGATGACAAAAAGTGGATTGGCTCGTTGCCCTCACGAAAATTGGAGGTACCTTCAGTTGTCGAGAAAGTCGAGGCCGCCAGTAAGGCAGCAAGCCAGGTGATGGGTGAGCCGACGCGCGCAAATTCAGGAGAGCCAGAGGCCGCAGAAGATCTGTGGCCATTCAGAGACATCTCTGCACCCGCAAAGGCCGTCGATGGGGACATCCCGGCAGGCGACTACCTGCATCATGCAGTGGGCGCGGCGCCGGTGCCGGATGAGTCTTTCGTAGACGTGCCGCTTGAGGGCCCTTCACCAGTTGCAGGTTCTGCAGATCTTGGTGAGTTGCCAAGTGCTGACTACTGGCCATTTCAGGACGTCAAGGGGCCGCGAGTTGCCGACGCCACAAAGGAGGCTGGGGACTACATGCACCACGCGGTCGGGGCGGCGCCTCTTGCGGGCGAATCTTTTGTGAAGGTGCATTCTAAGGGGATTAAGAGAGGGTCACAAGCTGAGGCAGTGAGTGAGCCGAAGAACACAGCTTCAGGAGAGCCAGAGGCCGCAGAAGATCTGTGGCCGTTCAGAGACATCTCTGCACCCGCAAAGGCCGTCGATGGGGACATCCCGGCAGGCGACTACCTGCATCATGCAGTGGGCGCGGCGCCGGTGCCGGATGAGTCTTTCGTAGACGTGCCGCTTGAGGGCCCTTCGCTAGGCAGTGGAGAAATAGGTCGGCTGCCACGAGTTAGCATCCGCATTGATGACCCCTTCCAGGACGTCAAGGGGCCGCGAGTTGCCGACGCCACAAAGGAGGCTGGAGACTACATGCACCACGCGGTCGGGGCGGCGCCTCTTGCGGACGAATCCTACGTAGATGTACCGGGGTTGGACGACTGGACACATGCCCCGAGGACCATTTACAATTCCGACGCGTCATGAGAGAGCAGGGAGTCATGAGATTAGCTGTCAGGCGACGCGTGGGGCCAGGGCAGCAGATGTGTTGATATTTTGGCGGGTGAGTGACGGGTTCAGTGACAACTGTAAAGAGGTTTCTTCACTTTTTCCCGAAAAAGCTCGCGATGGTTCCAGTTGACGGCTTCTTGGCCGGTGCAAATACCTGAGTCATTGAGCCCGAAGGAGGGCGCTTCACACCGACTGTGGATGATGCAGGCCGACCCCATTCTGATGCAGTATAGGGCACGTTCACAGGCATACCCATCTGGTCCGTCCCGGTCCGCACGAATTTGGCTCCGAGGTTCGGGTCGTTCGACCGAATCGAGGACCGCGATGCGCTCTGCGGCAGCAGACTTCCGGGCCGCGTTGTGCCACTCATGCGAATTGCAACACCCGGACGAGGAGCTGCAGCAGATTTGTGCGGAGGAAAGGCTCGAACTGGTGTCTCTGCTTCCGACAAGGACACTCGGCGCCTCTCGTCACATCCACTATCTTCGTCAGGGCCACCGTGCAGATCGTCAATCTCATGTGCCAGGGCTTCCTTCGGCAAAACTTGTTCCTGCAGGGCACGATCCTTTTTGACCGATCCAGAATCTCCGGGTTTGGTCGTGTCATGTGCCATTCTAAGTTCCGCTTCCAGCCGCCTGGCTTCTGAGTCCTCCTGCACCGCGCACACTGAATGAAGAGGTATCGACATTGCAAGCGGTCGAGGATCGCCTTTCCTGATATGATTGCTCTGTACCCTTGCATGCTTCTCGGGGAGGGGACAAACCAGCATTTGTTTTAGTTGTTTGACTTGCTTTTCAAGGAGATTCACGCGCGTGTCTCCTCCACGCCTCAGCTGAGTGAGCTCCTGTTGCACAGCCTCCAAGCTCCTGTCCGATCGCTTTTTTGACGCCACGTTCCACGCTAATAGCTTCCGGTATTCCGGTAGTAGTCGGTCTGGCCGCACGTGTCGCTCCATTCGGTCGAGTGCCTGCCCCGGATCGCTGTCCTGTAGTTCTTCAAATGCATCGTGCGCCGCCTGCTTCTCTTGAAGCTGCTTCACCTGCCGCCCAGAGCCAGCTTCAGAAACGCACAGGAATAATTGCTAATGGAAGAACAAGCAACACCTTGAGTTGTGATCCTTTTAGGGCAGTTTCCGTCGAAATAAGCCTGCGCGCTCTTTTCTCATCAGATTCTACGAGACCATGTGCCGACACGGGAACATGTGGCTAGCTCTCCTGTAGAGGTGTGGACTTCAGTGGAGGTACGGAACGACCTGGAGCTCAGATCTTTGTTCGCACTCAGAGCTGCGGAGACCTTATTAGTCTCTACCTTAAGTTGCTGCTCGAGCGCGACTGCTGCTTCGTAAAACTGCTTTGTCTGACAGCGATATGATTCAGGAGCAGCCGTGCAGATAGCTGCTCCCTTACTCTGAACCGGTCATATTCTGCCTTTCTCATGTTTCATAATTAATGCATCACTCATGCGATTCGTAAAAGATGCAGTATCACCTTTACATGCTCCTGCGCCGCGTGTCGCTCGAGATCCTCGAACCTTTTGCGTTGATCTTCGAAGACGTCATTAAGGTGTGCCAGCTCCGTCACTTTCTGGATGAGCAAATCAGATGCCGAACCATGCGATTCAGCTATCTCTCGCTTGATCCGATCCTCAAATTGCCCATCACCCTGTATGTAAAGGCGACACATGTGTTTCGCTGCGCCTTTGAGGGCCTGCTGCGCTTTTCGGGATTCCTCAGGGCTGGCCCTGCACGAAGGACACTTGACAGCTTTCTGCAGCCATGGACCCACACACCTAAAAATTGAATTAGCGATAAGTGAATACACTAGTGCGGCGACCCGGCGCAATCCATCATTAGGTGCAATACCATCAGCTCGTGATGAGGTGCTCACCCTTCGTGAAAAACATGTCCACACGGTAGCGAGACCACGTGCTGCAGGTCCCGAACCCCTTTCTGAGGCGACCCGCTGGTGTCCATGCTACTCATGCAAATGCTGCAATTTGCAAGCGGCATCCTCGCACAAAGTCTACCGGCAGGCGTCCCCTGCCCGGCAGAACGTCGGCTTCTCTTTCCCGAGAGAGTTTCGCGCGGAAGAGCCCTTCGAAGAAGACTTTCGGATGCCTGATTTATTTGGGAAGTAACACTCTTTTATTTTAGAGACCTCCACCTCCAGCAGGAGAGGATATCTCCCCCTTGGGGTGGGAGGCTCTGAAGAGCCGCCCGACCTGGACCTTGTCATCGTTTCATGTCTACGTACTATTCGTGGGCTGCCGGGGTAATAATGAGCCTATTGGCCCGCTCCTCCTGAGAGAGTGGTTCCGCGACTCTCCTGCCACTACCTGGGGCCCATGGGAGCCAGACGGCCAGTGACGTTCCGCTCTGGAGATCTAACGGACTCCCAGCTGTAGCGCAAATTGTCTTCCCTTTATGCCCATTTCCTCCATCGCAAGGCCGATGTCGGGGTCGCAAGAGACGCACCTAATCCGTTCGCATGCAGTTTGGTGCAGGGCGGGCGAGGGAGGAAGACCGGTCTGGCCTGCGGAGTCTCGCGATCGGCAGAGGCGGGACTCATGACACAGGGGGTAAATTTCCATGAAATTCAACCTCAAGCCATGCCCCTCTAAGGGTTGTGCAAGTTTCCGGCCCTCCAGTTTGGATGGGTTGTCCCAGTCCAGACGTCCCTCTCTAAGGGTCCTCTTTCATCCCATGAACCAACAGATGTGGAATCGCAACGGGATTATCGCGTCGCTGCATGGCTGGAGCAGCAGCGAAAAATGGCTGTGCCGTCGAACGGCGACAGCGGGTAATGATACCGCGTGTGACGTCCCGGTGTAGAGGGAGGGGCTGTCCAATCGAAGAGTCTGAAGTGAAATCCATTGCGTGCAGAATCACAACTTTCCCACGCGATACCAAGATTCGAGACCCCGAGCTGGTGCCAGGGCAACATGAACAGGACGAGCAATCTTTGCCCGCACAAAGGGTGGGCAAGGGCGGAGTCCAGTGTGCCGTGAATCCCTGGTGGGCAACACCAGAGTGGGTCCGGGGGAGAGATGCATCCGTCGAATCCAGAACAGAAATTTTCAACTCGCAGCTCACAACATCGGGATTCGCCGACGGAAGTGTGCTGCCCGCGGTTCACGCGAACCGGCTCTCACCGCCTGCGAATCTTCAGACCCTCTGGACTCCCCGAGATCCTGTACTGCAGCTGCAGGAGACTTCTCCGAATTTGGGACCGAGTTTGAGGCCCAATGCCGAAATACATGATTCTGGCGTGCCAGTGCATCATGATCAAGTCCGAAGCCACAGCTCGTCAGCTGATATAATCCGCTGGAGCGATGTCGATCGGCCAAAGGCTGCAGACCATGACCACCAGGGCGATCATGCACGTGTTCGTCAGCACGGAAACAGAATAGTCGACACGCGGCGGGTGACCTCACACGAATTGAGACCGGCGTCGCGAATATCCCGGGCTTCTCCATCGCTCTCGGTCCTTCCAGAAAATGCCTTCGCCTCTTCCTGCGTCTCCTCCCCGCAAACTCGGCTGGCGAGGGTGCACTGGCGTCAAGACGACGCCTTTCCCCGCGGAGGCACACGAGGACCTACATTTCCATCCAGCTCTGCAGCGAGACTCATACAGACATCGAATCAATTGAATGAAAAGGATCGCCATCGCAGTTATTTGGGCGATCAGAACGGTTGACCCTAAATCCCCGTGAACCATTCAGCAGCTTAAGCTCCTTCTGTCTAATAGACCGTGCGCACATTCTAGCCAGTATCAACCGTAACAGCGCGCCACTTTTCATTTTCAAAGTTTTTCTGCGGACACTGATCATTCCTCATCTATCAGGCTGGGCGAGGTCTGTTATCGCGGGTCGGGAGGGTTGGGTCGAACTGCGTCGCGGGCACCCCTCCGAACACCGAGATGATGTATCACGACCCCCGACCCATGCGAAGCGCCCCTCACAGAATAGCTTGGCGTTTTTCGAGGCGCAGAGATCTGTTCTCGAGCAGCTCGTGGTTCAGCAACAGATCTTCCCGATGATTCCGCTGCAGCGGCCACCAGAAAAGCACGTGACCGCCGCTATTCCTGGTAAGCCAGTGTTACTGAAGGCATGCTCTCCGCTCGCAATGTTATGTTCTGTTGCGATGACACACGTTGGTTGCGCACCTCAGAATCAGCTCGTCGAACGAAGGAGAGGACTGTGATGGATAGGGCTGATCAAAGTGGTGATGACATCGGCGGTGATCCAAGCCAACACATGTTTCTCAATGTGTCCGATCTGAAGGACAGGATGAACTGGCAGAGGGCTGAAGAATCGAAAAAAGAGCCATGGAGCCCCACGGCCAGCGCCATTCCGCTGCGGCCTCTCTCGCCTACCTCGCCCCACGATCCTTATCTTACCTCCTACAAGCCGCGGTCATCACACCATGGACTCTCTTCCTCAGAACTCACGGGTCCGAAAGTCCTGCCTGATCATCAGTGGGGCTCTCACAAGAGCCTCGGCCGCCGCATCCTTGCGGACAATGGGCAAGCGCAGGCGCGGTCAATTGCTGCCCATCACTTCATCAAAGCTTTGTCGAAGCTTGAGGCTTTAGCGGGATTTTCCGGAGCTACCGGCAAGGTATCGTCGAAGCATGATTCTGGAGCCGAGAAGGATGCTGCCCTTATCGAGAATCCTTCCAGTTTGACGGGTGTGCCTACCGGGACCAAGGTGCCATCTCAGCCCGTTTTAGATGTTCATTGGGGCCGAGGGCACCCTCGTATGAATGCAAATGCCATGGTCTTGCATCTGAGGTTTCAGCGATTACACCGCAGGTCGTTCTCTGTACCGAGCTGGACGGAGGTGGTTTTGTTACAGCGGTCGAGGACGATCAGACACCTGTTGCATCACTGCCAAGCTCGCCCAAGCAAAATCTGGCGCCAGAGTACGGCGGATTGTATCTGGGACGAGCCGAACGCACTCGACTGCACCGTGAAGCACTAGAAGCCCGTCTTCTAGGCCCGGCAGCTGAGACCGCAGCTGAGACCGCTCGGCGCACTCAAGTCATCTTTCGACTCCCGTCTCCTGTCATAACCCCAGCTATCACACCGCCCCTCTCCCCGATCGCTGGGGCTGGAGATTCTGGAAGAGGGTGTTCTCAAATGGACACGCCAGGTGGAATTGCAAAGAAAGAAGTGGCACCTTCGCAGGACGCGCGTTCAAAGGCAGGAAGACGGGTAGCGTCCCTATTGTTGATGCAAGATAAGGTTGCGGAGTATGTGTTGCTCGCAGAACCCTTCGATGCTTCTCATTCACACACTCAAGACAAGGCCTCATCATCGGCTTGCGACAGCGGGAGCAACGGCTTGTCTGGTCCGCCACAAGAGACAGCTACACGGGAGCCTATACAGAGGGCAGATACCAACGCGGGATCCCGATCGCTCAGGCTGCGCGGTCCGGATCATGATTCTGATTCTCCTTCCATGACGGGCTCTGATGGCACTTCGATGCAGATTGACGATCCATGCTTGGATCAACAGGAACTTCATAGTACCGAGTTGTTGGGCGCGGACAAAGGTCGACCAACTGGCCAGCGTCAACCCGACGCACACGCCAATGAGGCACTGCTACAAGCTCGCCGCCGCATGATGGATGAGAAAGCATGGGTGGCGCAGCAGGAACAAATCAACAAGTACCTTCAGGAGCAGGAGCAGCGACGCCTCGGTATCAACGCCAAGGACCAGACCCGTACAAGGGAGATAGCTTTAAGCTCATTCGACGACACTCAAAGACATATCGCACCCCCGAACAACCTACCAGAAGGGGTCACCGATGATGCACCCTACACGCCTCAGCGACATCAACTGCCGCGTCAATCGTTGACTCGCAGCCAAGTGAGTGCTGACGCTATGTCCTCCAGATCAAAATCCATTTCAGGCGCCATGAGTAGCAGCTCAAGCAGCTCAAGCAGCTCAAGAGTGGCAGATCGAGAATGCAGCTCAAGAAGCATTGATAGCAGTCAAAGAATCTCAAGAAGCGCGAATGGCAGCTCAAGAAGAAGTAGTGAAATGCCCCCATCAAGGCCACCACCGTCGCCGCCGCGAAGTGTTGGTCGGGCATGAGGATGCAGCTGGCTCCCAAAACAAATTGGGGCGGGACAAGACGACGCTTTCCGGGCTCGCGCAAATGCATGATGTGATTTCAGCCGTGCGTGTACTTTTCAGGCATTTCTCTTCATTTTATTCCGCCCCCATCTACTATACCGTCCTTTTCATCTTTTCCCCAAGTTTGCAAGTTTGCGATGCTGCTTTCTGTAAAGAAGGTTTTACTGCCAACCTCATGATCGGACTTCTTGCGCGGGAAGCACCAGGGCCGCTCCTCCAGCACGAGGCACCAAAAGTCGCTCTTCAAGAAACTGGAAGCTGCAAGAACAGGAAGCAGTACAAGTTAGCATCTGTCTACATGACAGGACAATGATTGGGGTACAGGCACCTGGCCACAGAATAGGAGAGCTCGTGAATGTATCGCTCGTTTGTACAGCCATCTAGTGCCGATTGATGCGCCTCTGTTCCGAAACTGACGTGAACCTTCTCAATGGAATCGAGCACGCCTGCCCTGCCTGCTCCACCGAAGACCATGACTGAATCTTCGACAAAGGCTGCCGCTGCACCACCCCGTGCCAAGCGAAGGTCGGGTCCCTCTAACCACCTGTCATGCAAGCAAGGCCAAAACAATCGATTGATGAGCTGGTATAGGCACTCAGCTTTAGCAACATGCTGGAAATGGTGTTTGGTTGTAGCATATTTGAGGGTGCGCGAGGAGTGTTACATGTTCGTCTCGAGGTTGAAGATCATGACTGAGGTGATCGGCCCCCGAAAATCAAATCCACCGATGACCCATATGGATTTCCCCACTTTCTGAAAAAAAAGAGGTTCAATTTACTGAGTACAATATTGCTGAGCAGCAGCCCGAACGAACCAAAGCAGGTGTGAGTCAGGGTAAGATACCAGCGTTGCTGGGTGCGCCCGTGGTGCAGAGAGAGGCGGGAGAGTCTTGAACACGTTGTCGCCAGAAAGTGCTTGGGGATCACAGACAAGGCACGACGAAAGGTAGTGCTCACCGTCGAAGCCGCCAAAGAGATACAAGCACCGCCCTTCGGAGGCACAACCCATTGCGACACGCGGCTCGGGAAGCGTCACCTTGCTGGTCATCCAAACTTTGGGGTTGTCTTTCAGAGAAAGAACCTCCATGTCACTCAAGAAGCACATCGATGTCGCTTTTGGATGCTTTCCCTCGCCTCCAACTGCGTAAAGACAGTCCCCCACCAACGCCAGCCTAAAGAAACAGCAAAATCAGTACAGTGAACTTAATTGCCACTTTTGCACACCACACTTGGGTTTCTCAAATCGCAGTCCACACTTGGTGGATTCAGAAACCCGAGTGGGACCTACAACAGACACATGGCTCGGATCGATTGCCGACCCGAAAAAGCGACGTCCAATCGCAAGGCGAGGTCCCTCATGGGATAATCCCCCGGAATCCGTTGCGAACCAGTACTCGGTCTGCGTTTGCGGGTATGGGAAAGCTCCACCCATCATGCCCCCAACTACCCATATCTGCAGTCGTTCAAGGTCAATAAAGGCTCGACAGACAGACAGCTTCCAAGATGATGCGGTGACCTGGCACGGACTTGAACCTGTCCGTGATTTTGTGCATACACCGCCCCACAACCGGTGCGTGAATTTGCCATTTTGGACGCTGAGCGCTGCCATATCATCCGCTTTTCTGCCTTGCGCTTTCGAACATCGCTGCATCGGACCACTCGTGCGTTCTGGCTTTCATCCTCCTTTTCGTAAACCTGTGAAAAGGTGAACAGATCCCTAAATGACATGCGCAGCTGCAATATCACTTTCTGACGGCAGCTCACCATTCCTCCTGGGAGATTGCATGCTGATGCAGCCTCTGGCAGTCGTGTGACAGCCTCTATTGAAGTCCTGCCAGTCGAATCTTGAGGCAAGGAAGAATAATCGTTTTTTGTCGTTTTCATGTCAAGTTTCACCGGCCATCTATCCACCATTTTGAAATCCACGAGCCTGCAATATGTCTCAATTCAGTGTTACTGCTCCGGCAATGGATGCATCTGGGCAGCTTACCAGACGCCTTCACTCCGGGATTCAGGAGCGGGGGAAAAACCCATTACCACCGCCAAGTAAGAACACCCCACCGCTGGCCCAGCCGCCCAAAACGAATCTCCGATCTGAGAATCGCGTTGGCGACATACCACGAGCACGCAAAGCGTCTGGCAACCCAGAATAGCTTTTTCTTGCGTATTTAGAATCAGCACCAACCATTGATTGGAAAGCCTGCACAAGAAAAGTCGAGTGACCACTGTCATCAGGATATCTTTAATGATCCATCCAAACGTGGGAATTCAGATGCTATCGTGCACTAAACGCCAAAGGCTCAAAGCGACCGTGTTCGTGCGAATCACTGGAAGAAAATGGTGCCGCATTTTGGTCTTGAAGTCTGCCACCGTCTTGCGCATCATCTGATGCAAAGCAACATATTCACACGGTGTTTTGAGAGTATTCACATTTTCGCAAATCAAAATCGCGAGCACGAAATATAGTATGAATATCCACCAAGCAACACAAGCTGCACCATATTACAAGTATAATATTCAGCTGTGCGGTTCAGAAAACATACGCTGAGGAAACGCATTCGAGTGTTGAGAAGGTGAACATCTTGCAAAGCACGTGCGGCTCTGACTGCTGCACCGTGGCGCCGAAGGGCTGCGTCAAGCTCCTGGGAAAATTGCTGAGTCTTTTGTTCCTGGAGATTTGCCCAAGCTGCAAAGCGCCGAGCTTTCTCGTCCATGGATTGTCGCTCCATCCTCTTGACGTAAGCCTCTCGCTCGCGCTCTAGTAGCAATCTCATCTCTGCTTCTTTGTCCGTCGCCTTGGAGGGCTCCTTGACCTGACAAAGCACTTTCACAGCACGTCGTAGTGCTTTGATCCCAGAAGATTCTTTGAAAGGCTTCTGCAAGCACAATGCTTCTACTGCGGAGGCGGCGATTCCTTCCTGATGTCTCCGCTCCATTTCGCACCAGTGCAGATACTGCAAACAGAACAATATCAAACAAGCCAGTGTTTTGAAGGGACTGCATTTCACACTTCCATTCGATGACCTGCTGTTTCTCGATACCCTTAATTCGATCGCAATAACTTCTGTCGACTTCTTTGACAGCAAGGTCAGATTCAAGACACATCTTGACCCACATCTCTGACTCGAATTGTTTTGAAAAAGCGTCTGCGAACGCCTGAAGTGAAGAAGCATGACAAGTTCAACACGCGAGGACGAACCCAATATCAAATTGCACACAACCTCACCTTAGCTTGCTACGGCATGAAAGCGAAATCTGGTTTCAACGCTCGCACTTCTAGATATGAGCGTGGCAGGGGCTAACTTCATTCACATCGTCGATTAGTGGCCAGAGCATACTCTTCAGTTGCTGCTCACGGTCCTTCAGCTGAAGTGAGGCAGCAATTCCAACCGCATTCGCAACAACTGAGGTCTCGACAAAGAGACGCGGAGGGATGTGGGGAATTCCAGAGAGGAGATCAATGTTGCCCTGGTAAACTCATCGAAGTCACTTACACGACCATGTTTGTATAACGACAAATTAGAAAGAAGTAGGCATAAGCCTCGAATCGGATCTTGGGTCAACCAGCGATCGGAGTGCTTCAAGGCCAATCCGGCGAAGCATACTTGATGAAAGCTTGAGCTGGACCACTTGTTTACAGTATGCTTCGCCCATTTCCTGCAGAACTTGTCTTGTCAAATCGTGTGCAACAAAACTTGGTACCATGAAGTATGGCCAAGAAATCTAGCACGGCTGGCTACTCGACGAACCTCAAGAGCCATCTCCTCGTGAAAAACCTTGAGCCAGTTCTCAACACTCACCTGCAAACAATTGCAAGCAGCAGTCACATTCTCGCCTTCATAGGAAGAGAGAAGAAATCAAATCTGCACGGTGCGAAACACTCGTGCGTGAAGAGAAGTCGTCACTTCGGGAAAAAAGCTTTTGAAAGGAATAATGTGGAAGGTAGACTCACTGCTTTAGAAATTTTCCCGGATCGGCGGATTCGAGGAAAGTAATCCCAGTGGGAAGTTCGGTACTGATCCTCATCGGAACCATCGTCGTCGACTTTCTCACGCTTACCATGAAAAAGAAATTTTCGCAAGAATCGCTGCCGGATCTTTAGAGCCTTCTCAGCCGCCTCAACAGCAGCGAGAACCTGCAGGTTCAGGGAGAAGTGTCGGCACATAAGATCCGACAGAAGAATGGATCACTCTCTGGTCAAAACTTTGAGCACGCACCCCACCAGCTCCACCCTTTCGCCGTTTCATCATCATCATGGCCCCAAACTTGGTACTGTGCGCCTGTTCGCACTCAATAATTCCACGTTTCAGATCAATCAAGTTTCAATATGCGCAAAGGCACTTCTGCAGGCGAAGGAAACTCTCAAAGTTGCATGGCTGTCGGTACAACCAAGAATGTCATTTCAGTCAAGACCCAAGAAAACAGACCGTTATTGCAGATAGCATCTTACTCTCGATCGTCTCCGCGAGCTCTTTACGCTCCGCATCCGTCAAATCCATCCTCTCCAGCTCTGCACGTTTCACAAAAACCTATCATGAAAACGTTGACGGAGCGTAAAACGCATTCGCTGTGTTCGGGACGAGTGCAGTGAGTCTCACTTGAGAGCTCGTCCCACTGGCCACTGCGAGCATATTGGTCCCACTCACGTCTTCTTCGCTCCAGCTCACATTGAATGAATGAGCGCGATTCTTCTTCTCCTGGAGTACACCCTGACAGCATGAAATCACAAGCAATGCCTCACCGCATCTGCTGGCATATTTCGGGCAGCGAAAGCGAAGTATAAACCTGGAGACACCTCCTTGCTCTTCGGATAAATCGCGACGTTAAGCATAATTCCATGAAATCTAGAGCTTTCGTCCAAGGAGGAGGTGCATCCGACCCTTCGATCTGGGTCGTTCTTGTTCCTATGGTGATCCAAAATATTCAGAATTCAATCGGTCTAGAAAAATGGCGATTTGCATCGTACCGCAAAATCTGCATCCCTCCAGTGTACATGACATTTCTTAGACGACGGACTTCACGCATCCTTCGTTCTGCACAATCCTCCGAAAACGAAATCCTGTCGGCACCAGACATTAGGGCCGACAACCAACTGAATTTGTTCGCGATAAAATGACTGCGAGGGACCAGGAGACTTGCCCTTTGACGTCTGAAATCGCAGACGGCTTGTCAAAGGACAAACTTCGCAGCACCTCTTGTCCCCCAAGTCTTTGAAGAGCCGAATGTAGTCCCTTTGCATGATTTTTATCTCCAATTGAGTAGCCATCCAGTCTTTCTATTCCGCGACGTTTGACGTGCAGGTGTTTGAGCGGAAGATCGCCCAGTCCCTGTGTTGCGAAATAGCAATTTTGAATTCGCTTCTCAAGCAATACGCAGCGTTTTTGTGATACAACAAAGTGATTCCGAAGTCCTCTCACCTCAAGAACCTCCAGCGCACGTCTCGATTTTGGAGCTCTAATGTTGTTTTCGGTCGTTTCCTCCTGTCTAGACAAAGAATTTGCACTTATCCGTATCCTTGCATTTTGCTCCAGGTGAACAGGTGGACCTGAATTCCCACCAAGAAACCGCCACCATCAATTTGGGAACGAAAATGCGTACGTGATGAGCAAAGACCCAAACACACCTTCATCATGCAAGATTTCCTCATCGCTGCTAATTCTGTCTGCTGCAGAGAATTCCACAGGCTTCATACTCCCCATGCCGACGAGCTGAAGATGAGTACTGGGTGATTGCTCCACATTTTTCACAGGCTCTGAGACCAATAATCGATCAGGAAGTGAAATGTTGAATCAAAACAGCCAAATGCATGAATCAATCAGTAATTTCTGGTGAAATGCGGAACAAGTTGGAGTTGTGGCAGGGGGGAATACCTATTCCCAGAGTCTCAACCACCTCGTCAGCCACTTTCTCTCTGTCTGAGAATGCCTCACTTCTGACCCCATCTGACGATTTCTCCCCCTTCCACTCAACCTGAGCTCGTTTCTCACCATTCGAAGAGTCGACCACAGGGGAAGAGACACGAAGCGGCGCAGGTGTGGTTGGCGGCACGCCATACCGACGTTCCTCACAACCCTTACGCGTTGCCCCCATCTCATCAAGGGCCTGCCAGACGCAAGGCACCATGGGTCACTTTCGCACTTGAAGGGGAGGGAGAAGAAAAACAACCAAAGAGACGATATTACCTCAGAGAGGGCCCTCCTAAGGGCAGTGAGAACTTGTGAAGAGTCTTCATCGCTCAGGTCGGAGAAGTCATCTGGTTCAGAAGATAGGTCGTCTGATGAAGCTACATCGCTCCAGCTCCCAGGAAGGTCCAGCGAAGCATCGACCTGCACATACAGTTGTACGCCCAACCTTATTTCCCTGCAGAACGCACAAATGTTCTGGGCAATGCCGCGGCAGTTCGCAAACATGCAAGTTGTAGAGGCGATGGAACCGTACCGAACAAGTGGCGAGCGCTGTGTCTCGGTCCGACTCACATATTGCAGATTTACCCTTGTCAGGCATCCCAGTGCTCGAGTTCGCAGTGATTCTCGTAGCATCTCTCGAGGAGGTCGACCAGGCCCCCAGGGCAGTTCCAGCGGTAAAAGGCTGCGCGTACTCCATAGGAGAGTCCGATGACGGCTCAAACCTCACGACTTGTTTTGTTCCCGCAGCCGCCCCTTGCTTGATTTCCCGAATTCTGGCTCGCAGGAAGCTGTCTGCGGCTGACGGGCACCGCCCACCATGATGTCTCCCATCCTCAGCTCTTGTCTCTGATTGGCCAACCTCTCCTACACATTGAGTCTTGCTGCAGTCTTGCAGCAGAGCTCCTGAGAGCTTAGGAGGAATTCTTCCCTCCCACCAGGGTGGATGATCAGGTCGCCGCCCCTGCTGCCGCCGCCTCGGTCCCCCAGGGGCCCGATTAGACCAGCCCTCCTCTCGGCTAGGGCCCGTTTGCCCACTTGGAACCGGCATTTCAAACACGGGAGCCGTCGAATGCCTCACCCTGCGTGTTTCATCAGCGCCAACCTCTGAGACGGGTTGGGTTTCCCCGGGAACGATTTGAGTCGTCTTCCCCCAACCACTTTGAACATTCCATCCAAGCTTCTCCTGCTTAGATTTACCAATGATTGTACTGCTGCGATGGTCGAAGACAACCCTGCCAGCATTCAAGTTCAGAAAGTAACTTCTCATCATCCACGCCAAAGAGATGGGAAAGAGGACCAGTATGAATTGGGATGGTCCTCTCCAACATCACGCCCTTGCATGTCGCGGCAAGTGCTCGCATGTGATCCCTGCGCACCACGCATAACCCGCACACCTTCGGAGTAGGCCTGCAAATACCGCCTCTCGACTTCCTCCCAGGGTGTTGCTTCGCGCCGTTCAGGGCATAGCAGGTCTGTCAGCCCATCACCTCGTGTGATCAGAGGCCGCCTCCTGTGGTGCTCTTCCTCCACCTCTTCTATTTCGACGCCGTCCGAACCAAGCTGCTGTGAATCAGTTCTGACCCCGCTTGGCTGCCTCCCGAGGCCTTCTTCTCTGGAACCACCGGCCAACGGGGAAGACACCGTGCGCTCAGCTTCCTTGCTGCTGAATCCATCATCGCATGCTTTGGAATCCTCAAAGGATTCATTTCGGCCACCGCGTGGCCCCGTTGCTGAACTGTTCACCACCAGCTTGGAAAGCAGCGACGAGTCCAAGTCCTCACAAGGCGAATCCTTGGCCATTTGAGCTCTCCGAATCAAATTTTGTGCGTCAATGAAATGATGAGTCGCCCTCTCTCGCTCCTCTGATTGTAGGAACTTGCTACCCATTTGCAACGATGCAGGGCTTCGAGAAGTCGAAAGCCCAACAGCCGGGGGGGAAGCCTCATCCGTGACGCTTGCAATGCTCTCTCCGAGTGTGGCGGAGAAACGTCCTTGACCTTGGGTGCTTCGATTTGTACTACGGGGAGGCAACGCCGTGGCCTGCCACTAGTGCATTCAGAATGTGTGCGCAGCGCAAATTTGGTGGCCAGGAACAGCAGTGCACCTCGATCGCGGCAGCGAGCAGACTCCTGCTCGAGGAACTTGAGATACTTGACTGCCGAGATACCAAGAGCGGCCGCAGCAACATGTCACTGAATATTCGCCGCTCCATTCCCGCTCTTGCATGGTCATTGATGACCTCGCCCTGAACCAAAGCGCGCAAGTTCAATACAAAATACAAGCTCGGAAACACCTCAGAAGATGAAGAGATGGAAAAGATTGCGAAGAGAGGTCATTCATTACCTTCAGACATGACGCCGTGGTAACGACTGGCGCAGGAGTCTTGCCCTGCGTACATTTTACATCGCTGAGTCGCATCACTAGTGCAGTTGATGCTACTTGGCGCATCAAAGGTTTCCATCATCGCTCATGTTGCTCTACGCGCCGTGAAAAAGTCGGAAAAGCTGAAAATGTGATACTGGGTTCAAGAGCACTGGCGGAGGGGGATGTCTGATCGCTCACGTCCCAAGAAGAAACAGTGTCACCCTGCGACAGCGACAGTGCCCCGTGCTGTATATGACAGTCCGATGATTCCTGCTGCAGTAATGACGAAGGGTTTCCCGACGCCGGCCGCCTCGTACTGCACTGCAGAGCCCTGGCGTCCCGGCCAACTCTGCTCTCCGGCTCTTCCGCCCATGAAACGTGCAGCGTCTCGCAACTCTCTCTAGATCGGTCAGCCGGGATCACGGATCCTTCTTCAACCTTTTTTCCACTGACATCTTGCAATCCCTGGCTAGACATTTCTTCTTTGCGCTGACACCACGGAAGCATCCCGTGACCCTGTAAGGTGACCTTTTTGCCATGCGAGCCACTGTCTGTCGAAACCAGGTTTGGGCTGGATGCCGGCGCAGGAGGCCCTGCCCAGTCTTGATCGTGATCGTGATCGTCCTTAGTGACTTCAATTCTCTGCCGGTCGAGTAGGGCATCCGATCCACGCGCAGCCTCAGTCTCCCTGGTTGCATCCGTCCCTCGCTTCCGAGCGAATACACGTGCCCCCTGAGTCTCACTGACGGGTGGACCCATTGGCCCCCACAGGTCATCGGCACGTTCCTCCACTTTGTTGTGTGTACCGAGGCCGGGGGAATGCCCGCGCTCATCAAGCATGCTCGCAGCATTTTTCCGATTGCGCCTGCCGCTTTTGCTGAGTGTAGGGAGGTGTTTCTCCTGTAGACGTACAGCCTGTAGTGCCAGACAAAAGAGTTCAAGTAACATTCGAAGGACGAGAGATGCACTCACAGCTGAGGCAGAGGGTCAGGTGCCTAAGCTTCGCGTGGTGCAAACGGCAGCGACCTGCAATTGTATTCGAGCCTGCCACTCTGCAATCGCGCTATTCTTGAGGATTGCACTGGCATCCATGAGCTGCTGGAAGGATTGGCTCCCGACCGACACTGCGTTCACAGCATCTCAGCTGCGCGTGTGGTGCACTAGCATCGGAGATTTTGGCACAAAAGGTCAGCTTGGCTGGGGATGAACCAGCGCCTGTTCCGAGCCCAGATCTATCCGAACCCACACCTTGGCCTGCTGTGGCCGTAGGAGCAACATCTACTTCCCAAGTTGGAGACGGCATCTGGAGGGCAGTCGAAGCTTTCGACAGAACAGCACCCTAGGCCAGGTCCCAAACCCTCATGAACCTATCCACACAATTGATAGGGAGCAAAAGAATGGATCTGACGAAATCCGGATTCGATTTCCCTCGACTGCCGAATGTCGCAATCGAGTGACGGTGCGGGCACTTCGCCTCTTCAAGCAGAACTAGGAGGTTCAAGTGCAGGCAAATGGCGATACCGTGCGCCTGGGCCCCTCGCTGTGGCGTCGAACGAAGGCATCGACAGGACCGAGCCGCACCTTTCGTTTGTTCACAAGATGGACTTGCATCCAGAGAGGGTCGGAAGCGCAGACGATTCATTTGAGCGTCTTGGCTCGTTCGAGAGGCTATCTAGTGTCGCGCGGAACCTCGCAGAGAAAGCCACGACGTGGGCGACTGCGTCCATGGAATTCGATGTAAAGTTGCCTGGGGCGGGTACATCATTTCTTCCAGGTGATGGCACTGGACACGCCACTGGCCAACGAAAACCACACCCAAATTTGAGCTCTCCGACTCCACCACGGGCAGATGAGGCTGTAGATGGACGGCCTGGATTTGTACCCGAACACACAAGCCCACATGACCGCAAGATAACACGTCTTCAGTCGGTACAACCGCTTCTTCACGAGCCCGCGAGTGTATCTCTGCAGCGCGGCCACAAGGGACTTTCTCACACGCGACTTTCGGCTTCGTGTGACAGGGTGGTTCGACCACCTCGGATCAGCAAGCTCTGGGCCATCAAAAGGACCCGCTGACCGACTTCCTTCGTGACATGCCGTCCGATGAGGACATTGTTTTTCAGGGGGTAAGCCAAGCTTCCTGCTTTTCTTCTCGCCCCGCTCAGTGCACGATCTCTGCTGAAGGCAGTTTTCATGTCAATAGTTGATTCTCAAGCGCGAGACGGGGTTTGCGGCTGGCTGGCGCGAATGGAACCTCTTTCTGACCCGCACCCACTTTGGCCTCAGCGCAAAAGGTTTCTCAGAGCCCACGCTCCCACGCTTCCACGCTGGGGAACAGCGCATTTCTTTACTGGCGCCGCCACTGCGGGCGCAGGACAAGCCAAGGTTGTTGACTACCGGGAGCTTTCTGATCTCTCCACCATGACACATTTGAACCATCGCGGTGTTCGTGCCAAGGAGAGGTTTTCGCCTTGCTCCAATGAAAAATATTCCGTGACTCAGTCGGTAGAGGACCTACGGGATTCCTTCGGCCGTACCGTGATTTTACTCATGATGTGGTTGCAGTTTCGGTGACGACATGTCACACCGTTGGCATTCGTGGCTGGGAAAAACTGCTCCCTCGTGGCTCCGCGAAATGATGAGTGCAAATAGTCGGCGACGAGGCGTCGCGGTTGCTCGCACTCGCACTTCCCGTAGAAGCACACAGACTCCTCACCCGCGCCTCTACGCTCGCTATGCAGAAAGTTTGAATACTGACAATCCCGATGCTGTAGGTCGGGAGGCGCCGTGTCAAGGCTGCAAAAGGCGCTCACGGTGCGACCGGCGTAATGTCAACACTCGGCCCACAGTTGGGTGACGACCGGGGAAGGCTTGGGAGTGATCTTGAGGATTATGACTTTGAGATCATAACCAAGGAGTCTGAGGCACGCCGGACCAAGGCATACGTGTTTCGGTGTGAGAATGAAGAGGATTTGCGGAGGTGCTTGACCATTCCTGCTTTGGACTTGAGATCTGCCGTGCTCTGCCCTCCTTGAATTGCACAGACCCCAATCGGAATGGTTGCGCTGTACAGGTGGACCGAACAATTTTCGGTGCTTGTCCTCGAAAATATTTACGCGAATGAGGGAAAAAAGGTCACCCTGCCCGCACGGTGTCCCCATCTCAGCTTGGACCACGCGTGCTGAGGCGCACATCCGCAGTTCTTGGAGCGCGTACGCCGAGGTGTGCAGCTGCTGTACTACATGCCAGCGTTCCAATACCTCGTCGCCCTCATCATCGTTCTCAACTTTGCCGCCAACGTTTGGGAGGCCCAGGTTATCAATGTCGCACCGCGCCCCGACTGGATGAATCCATTCTTTCGTGACCTCGATGTGGTCTTCACGGTGATCTTCACCGTCGAGCTCGCCTTGAACCTTGTGGCGAGTGGTGCACGTGGTTTTGTTACTTCGGGTTGGAACTGGATCGATTTCGTTGTCGTCATCCTCGCCTACGTGGGCGCCATTTTTGATGTATCATCCCCACGCCAGCCCCTCACCCGAACTAGGCGCACCGCTTGCAGCTTGAGAGCAGGAAACCACTGCCAACGCAATAGCGCACTTTCCGGATGAAAAAATGTATTCTTGGCCTCAGGGGATTCCTGGGCTCAAAGTGGTCCGTATCCTACGCGCGTTCCGCGTCCTTCGCCTCGTGCGGCGCTTCGAGTCCCTGCGCCAGCTGCTACAAGCTCTCGGCGGGTCGGTCCTTCCGATCATCAACGCCTTCGTCGTCCTCCTCCTTGCTACCTCCATCTTTGCCATCCTCGGTGTTGGTCTTTTCCGCGAGGGTCCAAACAACTCAGGTTGACCCCCCGTCAATGCTGCTCTCCAGCAAAACCCATTCTATGACGGCAACCTACCGTTGCTTGCATGGCAGGATGGCCAACGCTAACTCTTGAATGATTCTTGTGGCAAAGAGCTCGATGGAGTGTCAGAATTTGGCTTTTTCTCGGCGGCGCTCTTCACTATGTTTCAAACCATGTCTGGCGAAGGCTGGGGATCACTGGCACGAGAAATGTTCGTGAGCTTTGGCGATAACGCGAGATCGGGCATCATGGCTTTCTTCCTCGCATTCTACCTCTTGGTGACCCTTGTTCTCGTCAATGTAGTACTTACAGTCTTTCTTGATGAATTCTTCAGGGCTGCTGAAGCGCAAAAGATCGAAAACTTTCAGTCGCAGCTATTTGCTGGCAGCGACGCATCAAAGTCTGCAAAGCCGCTCGACCCTCTTCTTCGGCACATCTCTTCAAACCTAGCCGACTTCGGTGCCCTAGTGCGTTCCCATACTCGCGTTGCCACACGAACATCTGTAGCTGAGGTTCGGATGGTATGAAATTGACGTACCTCGAGGGCAGGTCTCGGAAATTCACAAGCTCTTTGCTCAGCTAGACTTGGAGGGAAATGGCGTGGTGCCATCCGTGCACCTGTCTTGCACATTCGAAATCTATTCAGATTCACTGCCTTGTGGTTGGCATGATCCCACGATACTGTGCGTTTCCCCAGGTTAGCTACCTCGATCTCAGCATGGGGCTGGCTGCCCTACCTTTCCGACCCACAATCGAGGTCACTGAGGTCATCTTCCACATCCGATTATTGTAGATAGCACACAACGAGCTGAAGCGCTTCTTCTTTTGTGCGGCATTTTTCAACGCCCATCTGACTTTCGGTGAGGTGGGACAGGAAGATTATCGTGCCATGACGCGTGGATTGACAGTATGCGACCCTGTGACCTTTGGGATGACGCGAGAAGACTTTCAAGAGGTCCTCCTCGCTGAGCTTCGAGAGTACATGCAGCGTGAGGCGGCTCGTGCGCAGCAAATGCAATCTCTGCTTGGCGGCGGAGGTAGTGAGATTGTCCTCTTTGTGCTTAAGTACGCGATAAATGTTTTGGAAGAGACGCGCAACATTCTGCTCGGTCTTCCGTCCGCTCTGGTGTTCGTTCCCAGGTCGGTTTTCTCCAACCAACCAGCAGGGTCAGGAGAGGGGTAGAGTCTTTGTCATTTCTCCTTGCTGCTAGCGTGTTGATCATGAGCATCGTCTGGCAGAGGATGCAAGCCATGTATCGTGGAGCGATTGCTTCCACCATCGACTTCAGGTGACTCGCCTCAGCCCGCCATTGTTTGGGCGCACGCTGGTGGTGGTGTTGTACCAGGCATTCCTGGAACCAGCTCCAGCCCCGCGGATTCGGATGCAGGCGTGCACGCAGCAAATCCCGAGAAGGACGCAGGGTCAAATCTCGACATGCTGCGCGTCTCGCCTGCGATCGGGGCCCATGGCCGGCCTGGCGTCCATAGGCCAAGCGAGCGTTCTCGGCGCGCACACGAAGGTCAGCAGCAAGGGCTACCTTACCTGCTCAATGGCGCAAGATGGGCCCGCTTTCTGGGGGAGCACGATGCTTCACCCGCATGCAGGGCCACGCCCCCGAGGGTAGGAGCGAGACGGGCGGCTTCACCTCATAAGCTGGAGTGGGAGCAAAAGGCAGTTGAGTTGCTCTGCATCAGGGACGACGAGCTCCAAGACGAGCTTGTAGCAATGCGGTTTGTTCCCAGAGTGTGACCCAGCAGTGCACGCGCCACTTTGTCCAGAGAATGCTGGGTCAAGCTGGAATATCTCATTCAAGTGGTTGAATGGGACAGGCACACCTACAATCGCATGCTCGCTACGACCGAGGAGATACTACATGAACTTCGGTCACCTCAATGATGCTGGGTCTTGATGAAATGCCGAAATCGGTCGTGGAATCGGGGAACTAGATGCGACAGAAGCATTCATAATTTTCTATCTACACTCTAGCTGGGCAGAAGCTCTCTTTGAGCTTTTGTGCATCACACAATGCCTGGAACCTGGAGTAGTGCAAAAGTGGCTGGAGAAAGAAAGGTTGATATGTGAGTCGATTTGTTTAGAGGAACTGACCAGCCCGCCCGGTCTCGATCGTTTGCATCGTCTGCTCCGCCAGCAACTGTGGAAGCCGCAGGGAGTCAGTGTTTGGCACACCCGATGTTGTCATTACGCGCGGCTTGAACCACCACTCGTGGTCAGAACACTCAAACTTTGACTGGGTTGAGAGGCGCGCTTCGGTTGGTAATGCTCCGTCTTGCTGCTCACTTCTTTTCCCCCGGCTTGGGCGGCTCGACATGCAGGGCGTTAACGACGACCGTGATGGTGAAAGAAAATATCCGTCTACTGACGACAGTCATACCGCAGAGCAAAGAACACCAGGGTAGCAAGGGGTAGGAGATCGCGCTAAAAAACCGCATACGTAAGAGAAGACAGGAAACTAAAAACTTGGATATAGAGATGATCGACTCAGTAGGCAGAGTGACTTATGTGTGCAAGCCGGTCACATTTTCTGAGTACATGTGACCCGTCTCCAGCGCGTCCTGCGCCTGAGCCAGTACCGGAACTGGGGTCGGCACCGTGATCTGGCCGAAGCCTACTGCGGGGCCCATGGCCGAACCGGGGCCGGGACCGATGCCCAACCCTACGCTGAAACCGGGGCCTGCACCGGGGCCCGAACCTGTCTCTGGGCTTGGGCCCACGAGCCCTCGCCTAAACCAAATGAGAGAAATATCCGTTTACTTTGACAAACAGTCATAGATCGCAGAGCGAAAAACAGTGTAGAGCAGGGGCCGTGAGACCGCGGTAAAAAAATCCCATAAGAAAAGTCCCAGGCCCACACCACTAACGGGACGCGAGCACGTGGGCGGCGGGAGCCGGGGCAAAGGCCCCGACCCCACACCGGGCCCGTGCGCGGGATCGCGATAGCAGTGAGGAGCCGTGTAGCTGCGGCCCGGAGGCTGTACAGCTGAGCCTCCATCCGGAGTCGAGCGAACGTCGCGCCGCGGTGCTGGCACAGTTGCTCTGGAGTCAGGGGCGGCCTCAGGGAGTTCGCGACGGCGTGCTGCTCAGCGGCGTCCGTCTTGAAATCGTAGAGAAAGAGCGCGAGGTGCGCACAAAAAAAGCTCAATCTCGTCACCCGACGGCAAAAGTTGAAAAGTGGCGGTGCTAAAAGCGTTCACTCTCTCTCCAGCAGCAAGCCCGGACCTCAAGGCCTGCTGAGGAGGGCCGGATACTCCCGTGCTCCCGTACAGGATGTACGCACCAATCCTGGATCGGCGATGCAGGCATGACCGTGAGCTTCCGTACGCTGGGGGCGCTGGTGGAGGGATTGCAGCCCAGGAGGACACAATGGGATGGGGTGAGCTGAGAGGCCAGCGGCCGGTCCGCCCTATTCTTGCGAAGGACCTGATGCGGTTCAAGAAGGAACAGCACAACGTCATGCGCAACGCAGCAGTAGCGCTTGTTGCCGTTGTGGTGTGTCTCGTGGCATTAACAGGTCACATGAGTATGTCGGTGCCCGTGAAGCAGCGACTCGTTGCCAGACCGCCAGCAAGGAAGCCCGCCGACACAAAGTTCGAGTTCGAGTTGCCTTCTAACGTCAGGCCTGGCAGCATCATGCATGTCCTAGTCCCTGGATATGGCAAGCTGGCTCAGGAGGTTCTCGTTCCGAAGACTGCCGTGCCAGGAGACATGCTAGCGATCGATCTTCCGGCGAAGGCTTCAGACCGGGGAAAAAGCAAGCAGGTGCGTCGCAGCAGCAAGCCCCAGAAAAGAAAAACCAGCATTTGGTATCTTCAGCCGGAATAATTGTAAGCACTGGAGCAACGCGACGTATGCTTCGCAAGCTGACTCCATCAAGCGTGTTTTTCCCTGTCCCGACATCTATTTTTGTAACAGCTGACACTGGATGCGGGTTTCAGATCCTGCAGGAGTCGAAGCAGGAGTCGGAAGCTGATGAAATCGAGGAGGAAGTCGATGAGATTGTGGTAGAAGCAGAATTCACTGCACAGCAATTCTGGTTGCTCATCATTTTCGTGCTGGGAGGAACAGTTGTCATCATGGCTGCACTGCGTGGAATCTTCCAAGGCTTCGGTGCTCTCGAGGTTTGTGCAGCGCGCGGCGCGGTGCAGATGGCACTTTTCCCTCTGCATGCATCATTGAAATCGCTCATGTTATATATCTTTGCTACTTCTCATTCTGAGATTGTTTGCGACAGGTTGACACACGGAGAGTCGTCGATCACCCTTGCCGTCACACTGATGCGCATGTCGCAAGGCTGGTACATTCCTAGAACACACGCTCACCTGTGGAGCATTGCAACGCGATTGTATCAACGCGCGTTGTGCACCAGGTGGCCGACGCTATTGACGCTCGCAACTGTGGCGAGTACGTCTCTCCAGCGACTACTCCGCGCAGTACAGCCCTTACCCATCGTCCGCTCGTTTTGAAAAGTGCTTGCGCCCCGTACAGAATCGTTTTAGACCATTTTTTCTTTTGTTCCCAATGGGTTCCTCTAGTCCGGGTTCCTCTGATCGTGCCCGTTCTGATCGTGCCCTGAAGTGTTTTTTTTCTCGAACAGCTGGGAGGCCCACCAGTGTGAACACTGCGCGGGCAGATACTCCAAAGTCGCCTACAAAGACATCGGCTACCAATGTGGAATCGGCTAGGAGTGCAGGTTCAGCTAAGCTCGGAAAGGAGGCTCCCCACGATCGCAAGCCTACTGTGACAGGAGCTCGCGGCAACTACGCGTCAGCCGCTCCTAGTGGGATCGCGGCTCTTGAGGCGCAAGGCGAAGGACTAATGGCCATGAATGCAAACGAATACGTGGAAATGTCAGACGTCAACATGGCTGCTTTCGATACGCCGCGGTGGGAGCTGTGGACTGGTGCGACGTTGGAGGACGTGGGGCAGCGCCTACGCACGCTCGTTCCCATGCTCATCTTCCAGGCGCTCGGGCATTCGATGCTCACGGGGGTAATCGAACAGGCGTCACAGTACCCGGCTGTCACAGCCAACCTGGTCATGGTCATTGGGCTTGGTGCGAATGCGGCGACTGTCGCGGTCCGCTCTGCACCCGCTCTCCCTTACATCGCGCTTCGAGCTTGACACGCTGCACGATAAACGTCCCCCTCGTTGCCGCCTGAAGCAATTTTTCCTTGGATGGCCAGGCGGCGAAGGCTTGTGCGGAAATATCTAAACGCCCACAACCTGTTCTCAGCTTGGAAGGATTCTTCAAGAGTGAGACAACCCGCATTGCCCTCCATTTCCTGCTTCTCCCCCACCACCTGCCTTCCGCTATGTATAATCTATGGCGCCTCTGGCGCGCGCGGATGCGTGTGCCCGGTCACTCTTGGATTTGATCTCCTGCTTGGACTCTGAGTTGAATCGTGGGGCGTTGGTGCAGCCGTGTGGGGAAGACAGCTGGGCGTGGCCATCACGACTGCCGGAATGATTGGAGTATTCGCCATGTTTTCTCTGCAGTTTATGACGGTCGGGGTCTGGGCCTCAACGGCTCTTGTGGTCTCCTGCATGGTCGTGTCTTTTGTGGGTACTCTTCTTGGGGCGCTCTTCCCATACGTATTCAATCTCTTTGGGGACCCTGGGCACAGTTCGCTGGCGCTCGTAGTCGGGTCAATGGAGTACGTCAGCCTGGCCGTGGTCACTGTGGTGGCAGGTTGGACCATGATCTCGCTCAAGCCCAATTACGCACACGTGGGAATGTGATCGCAAGCTGCTGTTTTAGATGTGGTTGGGTAGTGGCACTCCAGGGTTCCATTACAGAAAATGCAATAATGACTATCAACATGCACCGGTGATGAGGGAGAGGCAGAGAGAAGTAGAGAGGTAGGCAGATCCGTGAACCCGAACACCATTTTCAAAATTGAGCCGACAGTTTCACTGGGTTGGCGTGGAGTCGGCTAATTTAGCGGCGGCCCTGAGCTAGGCGAAGAGTCACAGCAGTCACGAGAGAAAGATACGTTTAATGACAAACAGTCGCAGATCGCAGAGCGAAAAACTGGTGGCGAGCAGGGGCCGGGAGACCGCAGCAAAGAAGCCGCGTAACAAAAGGTCCCAGGTCCACACCACTAATGGGACGCGAGCACGGGGGGCTGCTGTGGGAGGATTTGGAATGTCCGCGCTAGGGGGCCCCCGCGGGGGCCTCCAAACATCTGCGGGGGAAATCCTCTCGTGGAGGTCTTGGTTATTTTGCTGAATCAGGTCTTTGCCCGCGGCCATGTCATCGTCCGCCGCGCCAACGAACCAGAGAGTACGCAGCGCCATGTACGCCGACAACATCTTGTGCCGATCGAGGACGCGGCACACGATCGGGGGGATGGCGATGCGTGGGGTCGCCACGTACCTTAGTGGGGTGGGCCCGACCCCGGCTGCACCAACCGGTGGTCGCTTCCACCACCGCGCCATTCGAATTCCTCCTCCGGTCGCCACGTACCGGAAGGGGGCGGGCCCGACCCATTCGCCATACGAAAAAACAGCAAAACCGTGATGTATCGATCGCCCGACTCAAAACACCCAAAAGATATAGTTTCGCGGACATGATTATTCTGTGATTTTGTTCAAGAATTCACTCAACAACCTCGGGTTTTTCACAAAGGGGGTGTCGGTGGTCCTCTTGGTCTTCGGGCGGTGAAGGGCTCCGGGCCGCCGGGTTCAGTACCAAGCTGCTGCACACTACAAGCTTACCCAGCTGATCAAAGGAGGGGTACTCTGCTCGCGGTCGGAAAGTGCATGATAGAACCGACCCGGTGGGCTGCGATGTCCGGGCGCCAGATAAAATGGACATCCAGTGGGGAGAGGCGACGCGCTGACGCAGGAAAGCGCTCGCATGGTGGTGATCACGAGACCGTGGATGACTTGGACAAAGATTCTGACTCGATCGCGAAGTTGTCAAAGGTCCAAACCCGATCCTAACCGCCATGTGAACAGAATGATTTGCACCTAACCTGAGTGTGCCTGTGTCCGTATCTGGTGACTGCCAGAACTTATCCAGTATGCCATTGTCCCACCCGAGCATGAGCTTGTCCTTGCGCCCATATATTTAATGCGAACGCATTGAGTGCTTGGTACATCAGTTTTAGGGGTTTGCTCTGCGGCAAAACACTGTAGGGCACTGGCCGTGGTCGTTTCAGTTGTTGCGTGCTCCTCACTCCCTTAGAAACCAAGTTGGTTGAAGCGAGAGAAGCGAAAGCTGTTCGAGGGTTGTAATGCTGTGTGTTAAATTGTTGTGAACAAAGACATGCTGTTGCCTCCAACGCTGCAGGAGCAACTGCTCGCGTGGAAGAAGGAGAAACGGAGAAAGCAGAATCGCGAGGCCCAGCGCCGACGGCGTGACAGGAACATCCCCCCCTCCATGTCCTGTATAAACGAAGATTTGTGCCTTTCTCTTGTTTTGAATGAATTTGTACCTCTCTGAAAGTCAAGGCTATCGGTGCCCGCGATGGGGCTGATTATTTTTGAAAGCTGCTTAAAGCGTTCGCACTGGTGTGCGACAGACTGCTGTGCCAGCAGTCCCGAGGAATGCAGCCTTCCTCGGAAAAACCTGGTGCCGACAACACTGGCAATGGTGCAAATAGCCAACAGGTTTCGTTCCGGCAATGTTTATTGTGATATGGACTCATGTCTTTGCACTGCTAGTCTGTTTGTGCTCTCTTCTCTGCTACTTCGTCGTGCCGCCATCTTGTGTGCTACTTTGTGCCACTAACTGAGGTTTTGTCACAGATTGGTGCGCCAATCATGTCAGAGGTACCCCAGGGTGTCCTTCCCGGCGGGCTTCCAGGACGAACCACCTGGATGCCTCCCGGCGGCGGCAGCTTCAACTTGAACCAGATGGGGGGACTCCTTGACATTCATAGTCGTCAACAGTCCTTCAGCGATCAGTTCGGGATGGTACCTTTGACACCGGGTACAGATGGCAGTGGAGTTCCGACAGGCACTTATTCAGCGCCTCTCCTACACAGCAATTCATTCGGAGCGACTGCTCCACTCCTTCGTCAATTGTCCGTTTCGCAAGCTGGTATGTGCCTGTACCTTGCGTGTGCAAAGGCGCGCAGTGGATTATAACTAAACAGTGTTTTCCACCCCGCAATGGCTCTGACATGTTTCAAGTCAGACGCAAGTCTGTTTTCCTCTGACTGAGAAACCTGGCAGGGATGTCGCACTTGCTCTCTCAGAACTCGTTTGAGAATTTCGGCGGATGGCCTCAGCTTCTGCATCAAGGCTCCTCCTTTACAGGGCTGCCCAATGGCTCGCGACAGAACTCTCTTCTGGGCTCTTTTTCTGGAGTTGGTCCCAGGCCTGCGACGAGCATGGCGGTCGGAAGCAACACTACTGCGCTAGAACAAAATCACACCATGGGTGCAGAGGCAGGTGGAAATTTTACTCGTGATTCGCAGGTGCCGCCATTCCTGTCGCAGGGCTCCTTCGGTTCTGCTCAGCTGCTGCAGCAAGCCTCGTTTGGAAAGGACAGCAATCCGCAGGTTGCAGCAGCTTTGGGCGCACTGGCCAAGCAAGAGTCTTTCAATTGGCACCTCCTTGGGACGCAGAACTCTGCAATGCCGGGTCAGTGGCCGATCGGGGGCTCGATGCAGAACATGATGACGACACAGGGTCGACAAGACTCGTTTGGTGCAATCGCAAGCACGGGCATGTTCCACAATCCGTTCACGAATACGGTACGACTCTCCAATTCGTAGTGAGAACAATCGTGCCTGCCTTGTATGCGATCTGGCAACGGTCCGGTGTTGTATTGGACACACTTCGTCGGCCTAAATGGTGGCTGTTTTGCAGGTGACGAACACGGTAGCTGGTGCCGGCTCGACGACAGGCGGCGCACCTCCGTCTCTTCCGTTGCGTCAGCTCAGCGCGAGCAGTGCGTTCGCAGCCGCGTCATCTCTCAACAATTCGTTCACCAACTCGGGACCGAAAACAGACACCGCGGCGTCGATCGCTGCCTGCGCCGCATTGGCCATGGCAAGTATCGCAGCTGAAACTGAGACGGGCAAGTCGCAAATTGGCGGTGCAGGAAACAGTGCAAATGGCGGGGACACCACGGAGAACCCAGGTGGAGGCAGAGAACCTGGAGGCGGCGACCCTGCAGCTGCAGCGCAGCGGGCCAGATATGGCAACTCTCAGGCGCAGTGGGGCGGCATGATAGGGAAATCGTCCACGGATGGAGGGCCAGGTTATTCATTTGACTCCATACCACTGGTTGCTGACACACCCGGCCTAGCGCAAGCGGGACAGAAGGACGATCAGACTCATAGAGCGCTTGTGGCGCAGATGGCTCTCAAGCTTGGGCAACGGACGACCGGGCGCTCAACCTGGTGTCCGGGGCCCTCTTCGCTGTGGACAACTTGAGGTAAAGCTGTGCAGGTTGTGCCTGCGTGGTTATGATTCGACAGCACGTATGCACGAAACAGCGAGACTGTGAGCGTGATCCTATGCCCTGGACGATGTTCCCGGTTTTGAGATTTGAGTCAAAAGGGGTGCACTGGGCGCCCGTGTAGAGCTCTGCGGTAGGTGCATGAGCGCCAATGAAATCCGTAATGTTACTGTGTGCACCGCGATGGAGTCAAGCACCAGGTCCACGGAGCCCTGCCGAAGTGTGAGAGGGTAGAGCATCGGGGAGGCTACGGTACAGTGATGAGAGCATCACCTCAGGAACTCGAGAAGTAAAAAAGCGCCGCCATGGGGCGGTAAGAGAGCTTCAGTGTCGGACGGGCCCACCCTTCGGTAGGGTTGGCCCGTCGCTGTACCCCCAGCACGCCTCGGGGTCTGCAGGAGGTGGCGCTCCAAACTGCGCTCAACGCGAAAGTTGTGTGGTTGACTTTTAGAGACAAGAGCCAGGTGGCGGAACGAGCTGGACCCGGGCAAGGTCAGCGCCGACTGCACTCTCAACCCTGACCCACCCCGGTATTCGTGCCGGAACTATGGCGGTCAGGTGATTAGTCGAGGCATTGATGCTTCAGAGAGGATGCTAGATCTCCAATTGAGCAACCATTGCTTCCTCGTCGTGCTTGGCAGCTCGGGCCCGCGTGCACAGCAGTGGGATGCGCAATCCACGCGCCTCGACGAACGTATTGCGCGAATCACATTACATTGTGCAAATCAGTTGACAGAAGTGACCCGTATCAGATGAGCGGGTCAGTCGGGATCCCTGGGGGGGCTGGGCCTCCTCGCGCCAAGATGGCGGCGAATGCCGTCACGGACCCTTCGCAGGCTATGGAGGTGCTGCTCTGCTTCCGACTCCGAACTTGCCTTGCGAATTCATGCGATATGAAGCACAATGGCACTCTGTTCTTTCCTGGCACTTTGCGTAGGGATTTTTTGACGCAAGGACCGTCGGTCGCAGGAGTTCTGCATCAATGCGAAGAACTTGCCTGTGGAGATAAAGCGCTCCTTCAACCTCATCGGAACGCTGGACCAAAGGGTTCCGTCCCTCAGCACCCTTTTCTGCAATTCTCTGTAGGGTCCTCCATCAGAGGGGCTGGCGTGACCCACAATTGATGAAAACGTACTACAGGTGAGCGAACTGAAGAACAAGGTGGATGAGGACTCGAACACATACTCCTCGGCCAAGAATCGGAATTCAACTGAGATGGTTGAACTGAAACGACAGATCGACGAGGATCAGAAGCAATGCCTTCATCTGTCGGTCGAAAAAGTTTCTCATGCGCAGGGTTGCCTCGACATGATCCAGCAGCGTTTAAAACAGCTAGATGAAGAGATCGCAACCATTGACGAGTTCATGCTGTCACAGCCCCAGCAGGTCCTTGTGTTTCGAAGCGACTGGACAGATCTAGGATTTCTGTTTGCCCCTGTCTTGATGGTTTCCTCCTCAAACTGTGCTATATTGAAGTGGCGTCCGGAGCAGGGAGGTGATGACGAAGACGAGGGGGCTGGAGGCACCTCGCGCGGGGGCGCTGGTTCCAGTCGAAAACGCAAGGCCCAGTCTATCGAAGATTGGCTTGTGGTGGGCAAGTTTGTGGAAGTGAATTGGGAGGAAGACTGGTGGCAGGCGTCGATCAAACAAATCAAGCAGAAGCAAGGGGGGGCCATGTCGGGAGGAGGCATGCGCGGGCCACCTGTGTCAGTTCTCGTCAGCTACGTGGGTGGCGACGAGGGCGAAGACGAATGGATTCAAGTGGCAAGCGGGCGTCTCAGGCCGCCGTCGGATACTTTCCACGAAGCGCCTGCTCCTGAGTGAGCACCTGTGCCTGCCTTGTGCCTGCCTTGTGCCTGCCTTGTGCCTGACTCAAACCTGTTCCAAACGGTGCGGATGTCACGCGATGTGCCCGATGGTCCGTAAGCGCGAGTTGTGCGGATCGGACGCCTCTGATATTTGTTTGCGTCTTGCACAGGTACGAAGACCAGCAGATGCATTCGCCCATGGTCGCGACCCCGCATGCACGAGGCGGCGGTGCTTACGGCTTTGCTGGCAATCGCTTCATGTAAACTATCAGGTCAGTGTCATGGGTTCAAGAGAGGACTCTTTCGAGGAAACCTTCAGTCAGATTGCGCAATTCAAAAGGAACAGATAAGTTCAGTGTGGATGATGAGTACTTGAGATCGAGAGGGGTCAGTAAAAAGAAACTTGCGCCCCCAGACGGGCGAGAAAAGCCGTATGGATGCAGAATTTTAGCGCAAAACTCTTTTCTGTTCACTAGAACTAGCCATTGAGCATGGTGGATGATGCAACACGCGGCAACCGGAGGCATTTCGCATGCGGTGATACCAAGGATATCGAGCAGCCAGTGTCACTTTCTTATCGAGATAGCGACGGGCACGCCAGGGAGCCTACAGAAGCTGCCGTCGTGCGCGACTGAACAGCCACCTCCAGCTAGCTCTGATCGAGCAGCCTGATAAGCGCCGAACGAAGTGTACGGCGCTCCAAGGCAACTGAAGCGAAGAGCACAGCTGGCCAATGGCAGGGCGCTGATGACCAGTGATACGAGAACACGTGCCCAGCACCCAGCGCCCTGGCGCCTAGAGTCGGCGACCACGACGACCACCCTTCCTGCGGGTGCAATCGGTCGGAACCGGAGTGACGTCCTCGATACGACCAATCTTGAGGCCAGAACGGGCCAGGGCACGAAGCGCAGCCTGCGCGCCCGGGCCGGGGGTCTTGGTCTTGACGCCGCCAGTGGCCCTGATCTTGACGTGCACGGCGGTGATACCTGGCACCGTACCACTGTGAGCTTTCACAGGCAACGGATCCAACGCTACTCACTTTCGTTGAAGCACCCCGAAGTTTGGTGGGGCTTGCACCGAGCTCCTTGAGGCGGACAGCCACGTCCTGCGCGGCAAGCATGGCCGCGTACGGAGATGACTCATCGCGATCAGCCTTGACCTTCATGCCCCCAGTAACACGCACGAGGGTCTCACGACCAGTCATATCAGTCACGTGCACGAAGGTATCGTTGAACGACGCGAAGATGCGGGCAACGCCGAACACCTGGGCAATGCAGCGCCGCGTGAGCCGCGAAGAACAGCGTGTCGCTTCAAGTTGGCACATGCTCAACACCAGTGAAGGTGCAGAAAGTAATTCCACAATATCATGGCAGTCGAACGGCGCGGACCAGCAGCGCCGCAAACAAGAACCGATCGCGATGCCCGCCTGGTTGGCCAACCACACAAGCCGGACACGGGGTGGACCTGCTCGCCCTCGTTCTTCTGCGGACCGAGGGACACCGCCTCCTTCTCTCCCTTGGCTGGTGCCATATCGGTTGCTGTTCAGTGGCTGCTCGCCCCCAAAGTGATCGTCAGCCCTCCCCGAATCAGAAAGCAGAAGCATCATGGTGCTCACTGCTTTTCAACTAGCCATAGCGGCGGCGACTGACGCAGGAGTCGTCAATACACGCCAGAACGCAAAGTCAGCATACACTTGGTTGGAAAGAACGATTCGAGATCGTGCTAGGGGCGCATGGCGTGCTGCGAGCCTGCTGCTGGTAAGGCTCGTGCTCTGACCTGACTGGCTGAGCTGCTTCTCACTCAACTCGTGTGCAAAAAGAAAAAAGGCAACCGCGGTCCAACCCCTCTTTTACTCGGGTAATTTTATACATTTTGACTGGCTCTACGAGTTCCGCGGCGGCTGGCCGAGCGTCACTCCGGTGGTTGCCCACGTCGGCTTTTAGGCAGGCATGTCTGGCTCGATTTCGATGTCGGGCGCAATGTCAACCTTTTTCCGGAATTCGACGAAGTCCGGGGCAGACGCTAAATCTGCAGGGCCGCGACACGAAAACAGCATTGGAGCAGATCCCGCCTTTGCAGCAGAAACACCCGGCGTCTCATCCACATTTCTGAGCTCCTCGACGGAAGCAGCAGCATCTGATGGGTCGCAGACGTCCCTAGCCGCATCAACCTTCGTAGCCGTCGGCTTCGGCAGCAGCGGGTCGACAGGCCCAGGAATGCGATCAGGGGTTGCTTCTTTTTTTAGGACACCGCGGACATGGAGCGAGAGTGGAGATGTCAGCGGGGAGGGCACCCCAGAGCCGCCTGCAAGGAGAGACGTGCCGGACAAGCGAGACCCAAGTGCGCCCTGCCCAACGTGGAGCAACAGCGCCGTGATTCAGCTCTGAACCTAGCCTACTGCACCGCAGTTGCTGAAGGAACACGCGACGGAGAAACTTCAGATCGGCTGAACAGTGAAAAAGGAAAAATGGAAGCTGGCGAAGCCCTGATGGCGCTCAAGAATCAGGAGGAGCTTTTCAATGTTTCGGTTGCTGCCAAGAACGAGGAGATGGACAAACTGTCCATGTTGCTGAAGGTTTTGCGCCAGTTCCATCAACTTATAGTAACTTCTATCATAGCGTTGTCGGCACGGTGGGTGTAGTGGGATTTGGGGATGGCGCGATTAGAGGACTCTGCGGCAGGCAATGCGCGAGGAGCTTTCATCCAGGATGCGCGAGACATCGGCCCTGAACGCTGAACTTGCAGCAAAGGTCTTTGTTTGAGCTTCTCTTTATCTAATTCCAATGTCTCTTTTCTGTTTGGTACTTGGTGTGATTAGGAGTGATACTGTATGTATAGTCGCAATCTTCCTGCCGCATTATCGCACTTATCCCTCCTACGCGCACAGGAGGACGCGATTCTGAGAAAACAAAATGAAGCTGAGCTTGTAGAAAGTGAACTGCGTCCGCAGGATGATCATCTGACAGCTCTGTACGAACGCTGCTGCATGCTTGAGGTGGCCGCAAGGAAGCCCGAGGGGTTATGGAGCCATGACGATGAGTTCTCTGGGCGATTGCTTGCACGGCTAAAGACGGCGCAGCGAAAGGCCTTCGTTCTTGGGGGCGCAGAGTCTGCGGTTCGATCATTGGTGCGGAATCCTACCTCCTGCGTTCCTACTCTGCTCAGGATGGCAAGCTGTGCGCGCAGTCCTGTAATTGTGAGCTGCTTGCATGCATTACGCAGGTTCTTCGCCAGCTCGGCGCCGCGTCTCTAGCTGTTGATGATGGCGCTGGACAGCGTGTCGTGTGGAAATGTACTGGTGATTCAGATACCCACCTTGCAGTGGACAGCGCGTTAGTGGCTCGTGCAAAAGCAACGGGCGGGCACTTTGGCATGACGTTCGGGAGAGAAAAGCGTGGTGTTGACATTCGATGCGAGGAACGAGAACGGAGCGAGGGGACAGACGAAGACGCACACTGGCTGAACGCTTGGGCAGATCAGAAGGAACGTCGGGTGCGTCCCAATACCTGGAGCGACGCACTACAACAGCCCAGGGCATTGCTAGCCGTTGTGAATCCGAGCCTTGCAAACTTGATATGGTCCCACGAGCAGGACGAGCAAGGTACTATGCTTGCGTTGCCCAGGCTACCGGTTTCCGCTGAGGCGTACTTGTCTGCGCATGCAGATCGCGCGTCTTGAAGAGCTGGTTGAGTCGCGTGCGTTGCTTGTTCAAGAGCTGCGTGCACTCACGCCACTTGCTGGGGAACATCCGGTGATAGAGTGACATTCTGTGGTAGTCACTGACCAAGCGTTGCATTCTATTGCACTACAAGATGGTGCTTGGATCCCAAAGCAGTGTATTTGATGCGAAATGAAGGGGGAAGGCGCAGTGAAATGAAGGCGAAGGGCGCACTGGAGAGAGTGAAATTTGCTTTGCCTGGTACTTCACGCTCAGGGGGGGGTGGGCGGGGCGGGCCTCCCTTGCAATTCGTAGTTTCTGCAATCTGATGGCACAGCTGTCACATAGCTATTGTTTATACGTTGCCGACAACGCCGCATCCCTTTCTGCAGTCTATTCAAAAACGATGGGCGGCGCCTCGCCCGCCTTCCAGGCGTCGTCAGCGATTGAATCGAACTGGATGTCGTTCCCGATGCCGCGCCCAATATAGTCCCAATTCGTGGTCACTTGTGCCCAGTTGTCAATGTACTGACCGGCTGTCATGGTGGGACAGCGCATTCGTTAGGGCAGTCCTTGCTTCCTGTCTCCTGTCGGGGCCATCATCCCAGGCGGGCGAGGCACGCTCTGGCTAACGGTTGGAAGGATCATACCAGCCCAATGACCCTGTTTGTCTCTGACGCGTGGCAGCTCGAAATCACCTGCATCCACCATCAGGTCAGGAGTTCCGCAAGCCAGCAGTTCCTCACCAGCCGCACTCCCGCGGATGGTGTCTGACAGCAGGAATCTGACTAGAAGATTCCGGGACAGGCTAGTCTTGCGCACACCAGGCCAGAAGTCAAGCTGTTGAAAACGGCGGACGTCGGCAAACATGTGCGCTCTTAGCTCTACCCGAGGTACCAAGCCGGCTCTGTGCCTGTCCTACAGCAGGGCTAACGCCCGGGCCCACCACCCCCAACAGCGGGGAATTCGATGTTAATATTAATATTAAATCTGCGCTTTAATGGACTTTTCGGTTTAACAAGTGTTTTGAAACGACCGCGATCACATTTTGTTTTTGAAGTGACTTTTGACATTCACTCAACCGAGCATAAGAGAACCTCGGGAAGTGGGGTCTGTCCTTTCGCAGGGAAGGCGGAGAAGGCGGCGAGAAGAACAGGACTTGTCGTATGGCTGCGGCGGCCATTCGCCATGAAGGTTCTCCATCACTGTCCGCTTGATTGCATAACAGCTTTCGCTTCAGGAAAGGCAAGGTCAGCTGTGCTGAACGAGTTGTTCTGCCGGAGAGGCGCTGGTGCGGCGGCGGCGGCGGGGAGCCCGGGCTGGCTTCAACTGTAGGAGGCGCACAGGATGTCAGGAGTCAACTTCAAGGAAGTAGTTTTGATTGCAAGTGATGCCGTTAGCTATGGGGTCAACTGGACGCCGTTCAACCTCCTGCTGCTGGCGGGATCCTTCACGCACATGGTGATCATCGCGCTGAACGACTGCCACTCAGACAAGGGGGAAACTTCTTTCTTCTGTGGGAAAGCTTGGATCAACTGCAAAATAGCGCAAAATATGACGTATGTGTCGATCGGCAATAGCAGCACACTGTGCCCGATCAGGACGTGCTTCGAGCCGAACTGCGTCCCTCAGATGATCAACTTCGACGATCGACCAGCCTTTGCCGACGTTCTGCAAATGGCAAACTTCGTCATGCGTTGGGTGAGCTTCAACCCCCTGAATGTCCATGCAAAAATCACTCCAAAAAGACTCGAATTGACCATGCTGAGGCAAGATGCAGTCGACTCAGGAGAGGGCGAGGAAATGTGAGGCACTCATGTATCTCTCTTCCCCAGGTGTACACAGGCGTGACGGCCCTCCGCATCTTTGGGATGGGGCTCATATTGAAGGAGGGTGCCTTTTTTCGATCCCCCTGGTGAACCCCCAACTCTTTTTGTTTTGCGCCAGCGGCATGAAAAGTTTCAGCAGCGACGTTCGTAAGTATAGTAGCGCGGTATCGCCTCCTTGAGATCCGAGATCCATTACAACGTCCGTTCACCTGAGGGCACCAATCGAATTGTGTGTATCACACAGGTGCGTTTTGGACATTCTCGTTGTTGTTTCTGCATGGTTGAACCGGCCTTTCGTCTTCGGCAACATGATGTTCTTCATGGTGCTGCGAGGTTTCAAGCTGCTTTTGGACTCGACACACCCCATGCTGTCCACGCCCCGTGTTCAGATGAAAGCTCTCGGGATGGGGCTTTTCAAAATTTTCCTTGTTTTTGTCCTGCTCAACTTTATTATGGGCTTCTTCTCCCTCCTGGCAATGTCACTGATCGGGTCGAAAGGCGACTTTCACAACCGTTGCGCAGTGCCTGTGTACAAAAATGGGACCTTTACTTACGAGCCTTTGGTGCCAGAAGTGGTTTGCCGGATGGACCATTTGTACGACCTCAATACGGATGGGTGTTTTGGGGATGTCTGGGACTATGAGCCGCCGAGTAGCGACCCGAAGGCTGGCTTTGTGCCAACGTCAACAGACAAGAACAAGAGACCCCGCGCTGGCTGCCAGGGAACCTGCGCTGGCGTCCGCTACTTCAGCAATACATCACTGGGCCGTGAGATCAATCTGAATGCAGTGGGCATCGACAACCAGGGGAACCCTGCGATTGGTAATCAGGTCTACTGCATTGGACCCGACTTCGTGCCGCTGGATAAGACGGGGATGAAGCTGCCGCCCAAGAGCGCAGGCGGCGGGGACATCAAGGATTACACACCAGCTAACACAACTCACTGGCCGTCTTACGGAAACAATGACATCCGCAATTTTGATTCAATTGGCACTGCAGCCATCGTAATGTACACAATTTTCTACCGCGCATCTTGGACGGAGACAATTAAACCGGTCACTGACATCGGTGGGAAGCCAGTGATCATCGGTTGGATTGCTGTAATGATCTTTACGTCCTATTACCTCCTGAACATTACTGTGTCCATCACATGTTCACACTACTCGGAGGCGACTGAGGAGGAGGCGGCCATGCTGGAGGCTGCCAAGGATGCGGATAAAATAGGGGTTGACGACGTGGATGATGAAGAGGATCTCGATTCCGCCGGGTCGGATGACGATGACGAGCAAGCGCTTGGAGGGATGCAAGTTCCTCGGGAAAGGCTGCTTGAGGATGCGGACGGGCTGAACTATCCATGGTGTGGAAGAGGCTGCGATTGCTTCACGATCGCCGGAAATGCGATCAACAATGGAGCAAACATGGTGGGCAAGATCTTGATGAATCGGTATCCCATTATGCGCCGTCTTTGTCGGCCTATATGCCTTGGCACGCAGTCTGCTCTTGGTGGCGCGTTTCGCCTCGGATGCCGTGCCTTCATCCGCTGCTCCATTGCTGTGAATTTCGGCTCCCGCAAGGTCTAATCACGCTCCACAGTGCGCATGTTTGAAAAGCCTCGTGTAAATACGCGCAGCTCTGTTTCCCCCCCAAAATTGCGCGCGTTTACACAAACATTAGCGGTGTATATACTGGTCGAGATATTCAAATGTGGATCGCACATTTTGTTCCTTTACACCCTCGCAGAGTGTCCTAAATGTTGTATTCCATCGCAGGTGGACCCAGATGCGCCCCCAGATGCTCCAATCCACGTCGGAAGATCTCTAATCTCGCGTCTCTCGGTGCGAAAAATCCTGACGAGGCCACCAGATGATTTCAACGTTTTCTAATTTTCTTTCTCTACGGATGTGACGTATGGTCTAGAGCGTTTGTACACTGAGGCATTCTTCGGCGCAGGTCATGGCGATGATCGGGTGCATGTTGACCCAGGGGCTTCAGAACTCACAAATTAATCTTTTCAAGTGTTCCTGCACGGATGCTCAGCTGAAACAGTTGGAAAATTTGGGCTCACTACCGCCCTGTGATGCTGGCGGACTGTGCATTGATCCTGCCACCAACAAGTCCTTCACGAATGCAACTTGCTATGCCGGGCATTGCGTGACCGTGTCGCGGCAAGGCTTTGTTTGCTACAATCCGAGGGAAAATATGCTGCTTACCAATATTTCACGTGTCTCTTCTGTCGAGATCCCACAGCCTGGTGCCGTGGCCTGGATGGCAGAACGGGCAACATGGTGCGCGTTTGGCCGGTGAGGAGCCCCCTTTCCCCTTCCCTGTTTTGTGCCTCCGCGTGGCTACTTCCCACGTGGAGCTAGTCCTCACCAATCTCTGCGCCGCTGAGATCAACCTTTTTCAGGTACATCCATTATGCACTCTATGGATGGGCTTTTATTTTCCTTCTCGAGCTCGCCGTTCGATACTTCGGGCACCAGGGCTTTGCCAATTACTTCACAATGGAGCTTTACTCCGACGAACCGGGGGCAAACAGACGTCCGAATGTTAGAAACATTGTGGACTCGGTCTGCATTCTTTTGACAGTCGGGGGAATCGTTGTGACCGAGTACGACGACTCCCCACCAGACCAGCAGGTACTCATGTCTTTTGTGTCCTACATCGACCCACGCGGAGGCTTTTTGAACGGTGAGTGGGGGGTACCATGGATTTTTAAGACTTTGCGACTCGCAACTCTTATCCGACTTGGAATTCGTGTGCCAGCACTGACTCAAATTGCAGTTGTCGCTGTGATTCTTCGTGGATTCCGCGGTGTTTTGAAGGTTTTGCTTGGGATCGTCTTCTTAATGCTGATGATTTTCTTCTTCGCATTGCTAGGGAAGGAGATGTTTGATTATGGCTACTCTTGGATGATTACACCCTTTGTATCGATCTCTGACTTTCATGATGTGGCATCGAGCATGCTTCCTCTGCTCGAGATCATGGTCGGCTCTGGATGGTACGAATACGCGAAAGCCGGGACCAGCTCTTTGGGCCTGGGAGGCTTTGTATACTTCTGTTTGTTTTACTTCGTCGTGAACTTTCAATTTTTGCGCATCTTCATTGCAATTATCACACAGAACTATGAGCTGACAGAAGAGGAGAAAAAAGAGGCTCAGAAGCGGATCTTGTTCAGCCAATTCGAGAAAGCCGAGGTCGAGGTCGACAAAGAGCGCAAGGCTCGTTTTACAGACTTCGATAAGTTTTCGTTCAACCGCCACTACCACGAGCTCTTGAAAGGGGCTCAGATTTCTCTTCGGAAACTAGAACAATACCAGCGCCAGCTTGCTGAAGGTGGTGACGACGAGTTGCTCGGTTTCAATGAGGAGAACGAGGCGTATCTGGCTGGAGAAGACTCCGATGACGAAGATCAGAAGGGTGGACAGGACGAGGACGAGGGCGACAAGGTTCTTGAACAAATCGAAATGATCAAGAAGCGCCTGACCATCAACCCGCAGGACCTTTACCGAAAGAAGGCTGTGATTGACGATGAGGTCAAGATCCCGCTTTCGACACGTGTAAGGGCTGCTCTGCGGAGACTTCTCAAAAATGATATCTTCAATTTTATTGTGATGCTTCTGATCATTGCTTCAACGGTGTTCTCTGTCTACAATACAATCGACCAGGACACGGGTATCGAAGGCCTCGAAAACAACCTTGCACTCGTCTTCCTCGGTTTTTTTGTTGCAGAGGCGGCTCTAAAGATGGTGGCATACGGACTGTTTGGACCCTCGCCCACGAATCCTGTTACTGGCTACTTTCGCCGTGGGTGGTGTATCCTCGACTTCATCATTGTCATTCTTCAGATTGCAGATGTTGTCATCACGCTGTTCCCGGATTTATTCAAGCTCGGCGATTCCGCTGATATTCTAAAAGGCTTCCGTGCGCTGCGTGTCGCACGACTTCTTGCCCGCCTTCAGAACCTTGGACCGGATGGCAAGAACCCACTCAAAGTCATTCTTCAGGCACTTGGGGCGTCGCTGCCATCCATTTTTGTCTTACTCTGTTCGGTTTTCTTCCTGTGCTATGTGTTCTCCATTGCTGGCATGGACCAGTACATGGGACTCATGGGACGCTGCACGAGCGAGGATCCATTGTCGCTGACTGGTCAGCAGTGCACACTGGACTCGGACTGTTTCCCGGGCTACTTCAAACAGTGCCCATGGACGCCGGAATCGGGCTCGACTTTTGGATTCTGTCGTATGGACAAGGTTCATTGTCACGGCACGCGCGTGCGCACACCAACGGTCTATGAGCGCATGTCGTGGCGTTCCATTGATCTCCGCGAATTTGAATTTGCGATCCCACGCATCTGGAAGGTAACGGAGATAGGTTTTGACAACATTTGGTCTGCGATGTACACAATGGTCTCGATGATCAATCGGTCCTTCATCCGCGAGCAGATGGTGCAGCTCCTTTCAACTACTGAGCGCGATATGGCGCCAAAGGAGGGCGCAAATGGCACTGCTGGTATCTATGTGATCTTTATGATCATCGTTCTGGGCATTTTTATCTCCCAGATTGTGATTGGGCTCATCATGACCAATCTGCGCCTCAAGTCTGGGCTGGCATTCCACATGAAAGAACAGCTGGTGTGGCCTGCAACGAAGGACGCGTTTGATTTCCTGCCTTCGCCATTCGTCAGCAAGGCGCTGACTGAGGCGGATCTCGAGGGTCACCCTTTTAAGGTCGCTCTCATGCGTATCCAAATGAAGTTTCAGTATATCCGCGACAACTGGAAGTTCGAGTTGCTGATGACAGCCACGGTTGGTTTCAACGTTGTGCTTTTGTCGACGCTGTATTTCGACATGCCTGGGGATAGGCAGGAGATCTTCTGGTGGGGGGGATTCGTTTGCTTCCTTCTCTACTGTTTGGAGTTCCTTGTAAAGACTATTGCAGATGCCAAGTCGTACTTCATGTCCCCAGCAGATCAGGTTGACATCGTGCTCACGCTGCTGACAGGACTTGACCTATTCGTGTTTCCCAACCTTGGTGTCGATCTCGGTCTCTCGTCGCTGCGTATGTTTCGCCTATTCCGCATCTTCACGCGCTCCACAACTTTTGTCCGCCTGCTGGAGACCATCTCAACTTCATTCCCGCAGGCCGTTGCAGCGGTGGTGCTCCTTGCGATGACTCTTTTCATTTTTGCGGTCATCTTCACGCGAATCTTCGGGAACGTCAAGGAACAGGTTGAGCTCGACACTACCTTCAACAACTTCGCAACCGCGATTAACTCAATGATAGCATTATTCCGAGTGTCAAGTGGCGCCGCATGGGGCAAGGTGATCAAAGAGGCAGCGATCGAAGCGCCCTTCTGCACTCCCAAGTACTGGACACCACTGAAGCTTGAATCGACCGCCCAAGTGTTTGCGAGCGATGTTGAGGGACTCCGGCCCTTTGGTGCGTGGAACAACATGGATCTGTACCCCGACCCAGTTTCCGACTGTGGCCAGCAGACTCTCTCTTATGTTTTCTTCGTCATCTACGTGTTCATCAACAATTATATCATCCTACCAACATTTGTTGCATCAATTATTGCGTCGTACTTCGAGGCGAATCTCAAGGAGCATTCATTGGTATCGTACAAATCGCTCGTGACTTTCCGCGACTGCTGGAAGGAAGCTGGCGACGAGATCGCTCAGGCTGGCGCAGGAAAGTTCGTCTCAGTGATGCACTTCGACAGAAACAAAGACCCGGCGACGAAGGACAAGCAACCTTTCCTCTTCGATCGCTTCGACACCCTTCTCTCTCTCTTGGAGCTCAACTCCTGCCCCCTGGGCTTCAACAAGCATGCTGCGCCAGATAAATACAAGGCCGCCATTACGCGGCTCAAGGCTAGGGCCAATGACCATGAGAAAGTTCTTAAGATCAGCTACAAGGCAATGGCGGTAATGCTCCTTTCGATCACAGAGAAAGCACGACCGGTAACGATTGTTGACATACTGCGTCGCGACAAAGCAATCAAAGTGCTTCAAAGCGAAGGCGGGAAGCCCCTCCCAATGCGCAAAAAACAAAAGGAGGGCAAGGCGCACGCAGCCATCAACTTGCCCTCGTCGCTTGGGATTAAGGAAAAGAAGATGGGCCTCAAAGATCGCGACATCGTCTACTCGTACAACATTTACGTTGTGCTTGACCAGCTCGCGCGCTTGGATTCGCAACGCGATCGCATTCCCCCGCTGGTTCACGCTGGTCTTAAGAAGATGGTTGACGACAACGATGAGGATCTTTTCATTTATTTTGAGGAATACCTCGAGAAATCGGGACCGGTGTACCAAGAATCTGGCGACGCATGGCGCGCGCTGTTGCGTTTTTCCAAAAAAGCCCAGGTCTGTCTCTATCCCTTCCACTGTCTTGTGTATGCGCTGTCTGTTCTGCGCGAGCTTGCCTTTGGTGCTTAACCTTGACGGGCAGCCAGCAGAATTTGTCGATGACCCTCTCGATACTGAGCAGGATGTGTATTCACGGTCGTCGTACGCAAATGAAGGAAAGAGCGATGAGCCGAAAGAGGAGGAAGGACCAGAGGATGCGGATGAGGATGAGGGTGTTGCGACGGACACTGAGAGTGAGGAGGAGGAGGAGGAGGCAGATGCGGAGCGTGAGGAGGAAGAGGGCGAGGAGAATGGAGATGAAATTCGTCCTGCAGCTCCATCCAAACCGGCATTCGGTGAAGTTATTGAGGACGAAGAGGGCACTCTTGACCTGCGGAACTGGACGCAATGTGTCGTTTGTGGCGAGCCCGTCGAGAAATCATGGGAGCGCTGTCCGAACTGTAACAAGGCCTGGCCGGCCCAAGCGCTTCCGGAGGGAGGACAAGAGTAGTAGGCCGTAGAGTGCTTGAGTGAAGAATGGAGAGGGTGGACAATGGATACATGAGTGAGAATGGTAGTGCCTTCGTGGGCAAAGAAAGGCAGTAAAGCCAAAGCAACTTCTGTTTGATCGCGGGGCCCAGTTTCAACGCGCATCAGTGACACCAGCGCGCAGGAATAGATTTGGATAGAGCTGAGAGAGACAACTCTTCTCATACATTCCCAACTTTTCTCATACATTCAACTTGTACTCTAGGTGCGCGAGTATCGTTCCTGTGTCACTGGGCAGTTCCTTCGCAGTTGGAATGTGATCTCTGGGCGGTTGGCTGGCTGCTTCCGACATAAGAGCTTGCTCCTTCGCGCGGCGCTGTTCGCTTTGTGCAATCTAGTAGGATTATCGAAAACAAAATCAGCTCAGCATAGAGGTCTCGTCAAGGGACGTTGATGCACTTGCAATCACAGCGGGGTCCAGCGCATCGCACATTAGGGAACGGCAAACCTCGGATATTGAGACAAGTTGTGCATTGCACAGAGCGATAGGGCATACACCACAAACATGCGCGTGCTCCCGGCTGTGCAAGAACGGCGGGAGATATTGGTGAAAGTGAAACAGAGACGGAAGGAGGAGAGGGGGAGGGGAGAGGGAGGGAGGGAGGAAGGGAGGAAGGGAGGAAGGGAGGAAGAGGAAGGGAG
>ENA-UOXV01000428-UOXV01000428.1-marine-metagenome-genome-assembly--contig:-NODE-428-length-59918-cov-11.110987_pt1 | contig 59918 bp, 60 predicted proteins | sample MGYA00238165_ERZ766961 | MGnify/ENA primary metagenome ERZ766961 (study PRJEB28924, sample SAMN03173240) | marine metagenome | biome: Marine; feature: Water; material: Subsurface seawater | place: North... | reverse complement strand
CATTTATAATTGTCCCTTTTTTAAATTTTGACATGTAGGAACCAAATACTTTTGTGCAAAGATAACTTCCTTTTAAGCTTACAGAAATATCTTTATCCCATAAATTATTTGGAAAAGTTTCTAATTTAAATTTTTTTTTTGACTTTAAAGGTGGATAATCAATTGCTGCATTATTTATCAAAACATCAATTTTAATTTTTTTTAATTTAAAAAATTTTAAGATTTTTTTTAAATTCTGTTCATTTGTGATGTCAGATTTAAAATATTTTGCAGATGTTCTTTTTTTTGGTTTCTTAATATCAATTATATAGACATTGGCTTTTTCATTAAGCAATGCATTAGAGATTTGAGTACCTAAAAAACCATTTCCACCAGTAATAACAATGTTTTTATTTTGTAGATTAAGAGAAATTTTTTTTATTTTTTTCATTTTTTTTTTTTAATTTAGAGTATAAGGGCTGATTAAAAAACAAATAATTAAATGAAAAAACCATTCTTAATCGCAGAAATAGGAATTAACCATAATGGGGATATTAATATAGCTAAAAAATTGATTAAAAATGCTAAAGATTGTGGATTTAATTCTGTAAAATTTCAGAAAAGAACGATTGATATCGTCTATGATGAAAAAACATTGGATACACCAAGAGAGAGTCCATGGGGCAAAACTACAAGAGAGCAAAAATTAGGTCTAGAGTTTGAGAAAAAAGAATACGATGAAATAGATAAATATTGTAAAGAACTTAATATAGATTGGTTTGCCTCGGCTTGGGATGTTGAAAGTCTAAAGTTTTTAGAAAATTATAATTTAAAATACCATAAAATTGCCTCAGCAATGATTGTGGATCATAATTTTTTAAATGAGGTTTCAAAAACACATAAACATACTTTTATTTCTACGGGTATGTCATCAAAGGAGCATATTGATAATGCTGTAAATATTTTTAAAAAGAATGATTGTAGTTTTGAATTAATGCATTGTGTTTCAACTTATCCTATGAAAATTGAGGATGCTAATTTAGTAACAATTAATGCACTAAAAAATGAATATAATTGTAATGTAGGTTACAGTGGTCATGAAAACGGAGTAGTAGTATCTTTGGCTGCTTTAATGCTTGGCATTAGCTCTCTGGAGAGACACATTACTTTAGATAGAACAATGTATGGTTCAGATCAATCAGCCTCATTAGAATTATCAGGTATGAAAAATCTTTGTGAAGCTATAGATAAAATGATATTATCACTTGGTAATCCTTCAATTGGAAAAATTATTGATGATGAAGTGCCAATTGCTAAAAAATTAAGAGCTCATATTAAAGTAGATAAATAAAAATTAATTACCTTATTTAAAAATAAGTAAAGGTAAATATAATAAGATTATTAGATTATTTTTTATAGGGTTTGCTGAAGAGAGATTTGAAAGTAAATTTTAAAAACTAACATTCTTTATTATAAAAGTAAGATTTTTAAAATCAAAAATAACATACTATAGCAGATTGTATTAAAATGTTTGTAAAAACAAATTAATTAATAGAATTAAATAAAGAAATAATAACAAAAAACTTTAATAAAAAAGTGACTAGAAATATTATTAAGGATCTAGATAAGTTGAAGAATGTTTTGACAAGTCTAATGTAGCGTGTAAAAAGCAATTTAAAATATGATAATAAATTTTAATAAATCTTATAAAAAAAATATAAAAGATTCCATTGAAGTTAAAAAAAAATTAAGTAATAAAAATTTTGAAAAAAAAGTATCATTAATCGTAGATGTCATTACAAATTCATTAAGTGCAGGAGGTAAAGTTTTGTTATGTGGGAATGGAGGTTCAGCTGCAGATGCACAGCATTTAGCTGCTGAGTTGCTTATTAGATTGAGGCCTCATGTAAATAGAGCACCATTGCCAGCAATATCTTTGGCAATGGATTCTTCAACAATGACTGCCTGTTCGAATGATTATTCTTATAAATACTTGTTCTCAAGAATGCTTCAAGCTCTTGGAAATAAAAATGATATACTAATAGGGATTTCAACAAGTGGAAATTCACAAAATATAATAGAAGCCTTAAAAGTGGCAAAAAAAAAATCAATATTTTCAGTGGCTATGTTGGGAGGGACAGGAGGCAAAGCTAAAGGTTTGGCAGATTTAGACTTAATTATGCCCAGTAAGGAAACAGCTCGAATTCAAGAGTGCCACATTTTTTTAGGACATGTGATATTTGAAAATGTAGAGAAAAAACTATTTAATATATAGCTACAAAACATAATTAATTTTAATAAAATTTTAATATTCATATACCCATGAATTTATATTAAATTAAATAAGCTTTAAAACTTAAAAAATAAAAAAATTTTAATTAGAGGTAATACGGGTTTTGTTGGGTCTTGGTTATCAATGATATTACATTTAAGTATAATAGATTTTTATGGTATTTCTTTAAACCATCATATATTAAAAAAAAAGTTAAAAATTTAATTATTAAGAAAATAGTATAATTATTGTGAATATAAAAAATAGTAGCTCAGACAAAAAAATTATTAAAGAAAAGTTATTGAAAAAAATAATTAAGAAAAATAAAGATGTCAATGATACAAATCTTGTTAAAAAAAACATTATTAAAAAACCCTGGGGATTTGAATATAGTTTTTGGTCATCGAATAAGGCTGCTTTGTGGGTGTTGAATATAAAAAAAAAACAGTCTACCTCTCTACATTGCCATTTGTTCAAAAAAACATATCTAATAAATTTAAATAAAATTTATCTTAAAACTTTAAAAAAAAACTATAGATTTGAACCACTATCAATAATTGAGATTGATAAAAAAACCTTTCATCAAACAAAAAACATTTCAGATAAAAATCTTATAATGTTTGAGTTAGAAATTCCAAATCAGAAATTTGATTTATTAAGATATAAGGATAAATATAAGAGAGATTCAGTTTTTTATGAAAAAGAAATTTTAAATGACAAAAGTAGTATTAATCTAAAAAATACTATAAATAAGAATTTTTTAGAGATATTTGATGGAAAAAAAATAAAAACAATTAAAAAAATAAAAAAAAATAATATTCTCATTTTAATTAGTGGATATTTAAAAATAGAAAATAAGAAAATAAAACTGTTTAAACCTTTTAAAACAGACATTAATTTGATATTGAAAAATAAAGAAAATTTTTCTAGCACATCTAGATTTATAGTAATAAAAAAAAATTTATGAAAAAATTAAAAGCATTAATAATAACAGGAAGTATGGTTCAAGATCATGAATTTATATATCCATTTTATAGACTTAAAGAAGAGGGAGTTGATACTGTGGTGTTCAATGGCTCAAATAACCAAGTGCTTGGATATTTTGGAACTAAAATTCCACCTCAAAAAGATGATAAGATAATAAATTTAAAGGATGTAATTGTTGATGATTTTGATCTTTTGGTTATTCCAGGTGGTGTTAAGGCTATGGAGCATATGAGATTAAATTTAGAAATCATTGAAAAAATCTATGAATTTAATGTAAAAAAAAAAATTATTGCATGTATATGCAGCGGTGTTTTTTTAATGATTTCAGCTAAAATTGTAAAAAATAAAAAAATTACTGGATATTATGCATGGAAAGATGATGTAGAAAATGCTGGAGCAACTTTCGTAGATAAGCCAGTTGTTGTTGATGATAATATTATAACCTCACCTCATTATAAATATGTAGGAGAGTGGATGGGAGAGGTTTTAAGAATTTTAAATGATTAAAAAAATAATTTTTTCTAATTCTTATTTTAAAGAATTAATAGAAGCAATTGATAATATAGACTCGGCAAAAATTGAAAAAACTGTTGATTTACTAATAAGATTAAAAAAAGCAAAAGGTAGATTGTTTATAGTAGGGATTGGAGGAAGTGCAGCTAATGCGTCACATGCAGTAAATGATTTTAGAAAACTTTGTAATATAGAAGCCATTTCTCCAATTGATAATTTTTCAGAATTTACAGCCACAACGAATGATCAGGGTTTTGAATTCGCTTTTTCAGAGTCATTAAAAGTATCTAAAATTAATAAAAAAGATGTTTTGCTAGTAATGTCAGTTGGTGGAGGTGATATAAAAAAACAATCATCTATAGGCTTAATTAATTCAATCAAATTAGCTAAATCAAAAAATTGTAAGATTATATCCTTTACAGGAAAAAAAGATGGATATGCTGGATTAAATTCTGATTTAAACATCCACTGCGAAGTAAGTAAAAAGTCATTCTTAACACCATGCTCAGAATCTATGCAAGCTATAATATGGCATTGCATTGTATCTCATCCAAGGTTGCAATCTAGAAAGACGTTTTGGTAATTTCAAGAAAAAAAGCTATTTTTTTTGATCGTGATGGAGTATTAAATAAATCTTTGGTAGTCGATGGAAAACCTAAAGCCCCAACAAAATTTAAAGATTTTAAGATTTATAAAAATTTAGAAGAGCTATTTATTAAGTTAAGTAAAAGCTATTTAATATATGTTATAACAAATCAGCCTGATTTTTATGAAAAAAAAAGTAGGTTCGTAGTTAATCAAATGCATAAAAAATTAAAAGAAACTCTTATAATTGATAAAATTTTATGCTGCTTTGATGTTAGTAATTCCTCAAATGATAAAAAGCCTAACACTGGATTAATAAAAAAAATTTTAAGAAAAAAGAATATAAATTTATCTGAAAGTTTTGTAATTGGTGATAGATGGAGAGATATTGATTTAGCACATAATTTAGACTGTAAATCAATATTTATTGACAGAAAATATAAAGAAAAGCTAAATAGGAAACCGGATTATGTTTGCATATCAACAATTCAAGCTATAAATATAATTTTAAAAAATGAATAAAATTCAATTATATTTAGATACAGCTGATATTAATGAGATTATTAAAACATCAAATAATCAAGATGTTAAGGGATATACGACAAATCCATCTTTAATGAAAAAAAATAAAATTAGAAGTTATAAGAAATTTATTGAATATTTGTGTTCTAAAACTAACAAACCAATTAGTTTTGAAATTTTTTCAGATAACGAAAATGAGATATATAATCAAGCGATTAGGATATCATCTTATGGTAAAAATATTTATGTAAAAATACCAATTGTAAACTCTAAGGGCAAAAGCTTATGTAAGACAATAAAAAAACTTTCTGATGAAAAAATTAAACTAAATATCACTGCAGTTTTTACTTTTAAACAATTTAAGGAGGCCTATAAATCTCTAAATAAAAAAATACCAAGTATCATTTCAGTTTTTGCTGGTCGTATTGCTGATACAGGAAGAAATCCCGAAAGTATTATAAAAAAATGTGTTGATATTAGAAAAAATAATAAAATAAAAATACTGTGGGCAAGTACCAGAGAGTTTTACAATATTATCCAAGCTCAAAACTCTAAATGTGATATTATTACAATAACACCTGAAATTTATGCAAAAAAAATTCTTAAGAATTATAATTTAGAAAAATATTCTACTGAGACATCCCTAATGTTTTATAACGATGCAAAGAAATTAAATTTAAATATATGAAAACTGTTTTAATAACAGGTGGAGCTGGGTATGTGGGTACACTACTTACAAAGCAACTTCTAAATAGCAACTATAAAGTAATTGTTTATGACACCTTTTGGTTTGGGGATTTTATACAAGACCATGATAACTTACAAAAAATTAAAGGTGATATAAGAGACATAAAAAAATTATCAGATATTAAGAGTGAGATAGACTCCGTTATTCATTTAGCTTGCATATCCAATGACAATACTTTCGAATTAAATCCACAACTAAGTGAGGAAATAAACTATAATGCATTCATACCTTTGATAAGTTTCTTTAAGAATAAAGGAGTTAAGAGGTTTATTAATGCTTCAAGTAGCTCTGTCTATGGATTTTCAGATAATCCAAATGTTACAGAGGATCACCCTTTATTGCCCTTAACTTTATATAATAAATTTAAAGGATTGTGTGAACCAATATTATTTGAAAACCATTCTGATAATTTCGTTTGTGTTAATGTCAGACCAGCCACAGTTTGTGGATGTTCTCCTAGAATGCGATTTGATTTATCAGTTAATATTTTAACTCATTTAGCTTCAAAAAAACAAGAAATCACTGTTTTTGGTGGAAAACAAATGAGACCAAATTTACACATAAAAGATATGTGCAATTTTTACGAATTTTTATTAGAAGCTGACTCTAAATTAGTTGGAAATAAAACATTTAATATTAGTGATGAAAATATATCTATAGAAAATATAGCTTTAAAAATTAAAGATATTTTTAAAAATAAATATAATCTAGATATTTTAATTAAAAAAGTTGAAAGTGAAGATGATAAACGTTCTTACCATTTAAATAGTGATAGGATAAAAAAAGAATTAAATTTTGATTTAAAATATTCAGTCGATGATGCAATAACTGATATATATTCCATTCTCCAAACAGGAAAATTTGATGACAGCTTAGTCAACGATATTTATTATAACATAAAAACGTTAAAAAAGTTAAAGATCACATAACCAAAATAATCTAAATGAAAAAAATAGCTTTAGTTACTGGTGGTGCTGGCTTTATTGGCAGTCATTTAGTTGAACTATTAATTGAAAAAAACTTTAAAGTTATTGTATTAGATAACCTTTCCAATAGTGATAATTCAAATATTCAAAAATTTATTTCAAAAAAAAAAATTATATTTTTAAAAAAAGATATACTTGATGATAAAATTAATTTGAAAAAATATAAATTAGATTATGTGTTTCATTTAGCAGCTCTTGGATCTATAGTCCCTTCAATAGATAATCCCATCAAATATATCAAAAATAATTTTAATGGCACTCTAAACTTATTAGAAAAACTCAGAAAAATTAAAATTAAAAAAATTGTCTATGCAGCATCTTCTAGCTGTTATGGAATTGCCAAAACGCCAACGAAGGAAAATGATTTAATAAGCCCAGAATATCCATATGCTTTTAGTAAGTGGATAGCTGAAGAGGCAATTAGACATTGGTCGAAACTATTTAATATCCCATTTATGTCGATTAGAATTTTTAATGCTTATGGTCCAAGGTTTCAAACTAAAGGTGCTTATGGTTCTGTCATGGGAGTTTTTTTAAAACAAAAACTTTCGAAAAAACCCTTAACTGTTGTAGGCGATGGAAATCAGAGTAGAGACTATGTTCATGCAAAAGACGTTGCAAACGCTTTTTACTTAGCTGCAATTTCAAATAAAAAAAATGAGATTTTCAATCTTGGTTCAGGCAAACCAATAAAAATAAATGAAATTATAAAGTTAATTAAACCTACGAAAATAGAAAAAATACCTAATAGACCAGGAGAGCCATATAAAACTCATGCTAATATTGACAAAATAAAGAAAATACTCAATTGGCAACCTAAAATTACTTTTAATGATGGATTTAATAATTTACTTTTGAATATCAATGAGTGGAAAAGTGCACCTCTCTGGGATAAAAAAAAAATATCAAAAGCTACAAAAAATTGGTTTAAATATTTAAGATGATAAAAGATAAAAGTTTTCTAAAAAAATACGAACATAAGATTATATCTAGTAAAAATTTTGAAAAAAATCTTAGCCTCTTCCCTAGAAAAAAAAAAGTAATTATGTGCCATGGAGTTTTTGATGTTGTTCACCCTGGTCATATAAGGCACTTTATGTATGCTAAAAATAAAGCAGATATTTTGCTTGTGAGCTTAACTGCAGATAAACATATTAATAAAGGCAACTATAGACCCCATGTACCTGAAAACTTAAGAGCATTTAATCTAGCAGCATTAGATATTGTAGATTTTGTAATTATAGACAGTGAGAGTGACCCAATTAAAAATATAAAGAAAATAAAACCAGATTATTTTGCAAAAGGTTTTGAATATCATAATTTTAAAAAAAATTTAAAGACTAGCAAAGAATATCAAACAATAAATTCGTACGGAGGTAAAATTATTTTTACACCCGGTGATGTCGTTTATTCATCAAGTAAAATTATTGATAGTGCATTACCAGATATATCATATGAGAAACTACACAACTTGATGGATACAGAAAAAATAAATTTTAATATTTTAAAAAAAACTATAAAAAATTTTTCTAAAGTCAGTGTACATGTTGTTGGAGATACAATAGTAGATAGTTATACCAATACAGTGCCAATTGGAGGCCCTGTAAAGTACCCACATTTAAGTCTGTTAAATATTTCTCAAAAAGACTATATTGGAGGTGCTGCAATTGTCGCCTCACATTTAGCTTCTGCTGGGTGTAAAACAATTTTTACCTCTGTAGTTGGAAACGATAAAAATGCTAAATTTGTTAAAGACCAATTAAAAAAAAGTAAAGTTAAATCTAATTTAATAATTGACAAGAATAGGCCTACTACTAATAAAAATACAATTGTAGCAAAAAATCAGAAATTACTAAAACTAGATACGCTAGATAACACTCCAGTATCAGAGGAAATATCTGAATTAATTAAAAAAAAAATCTCGCAAACAAAAACTGATGCAATTATATTTAGTGATTTTAGACATGGAATTTTTAATAGAGAAACAGTTGTTGAATACACAAGCAAAATACCAAAAAAAACATTTAAGGTAGCTGATAGTCAAGTTGCTAGTAGGTGGGGGAATATTCTTGATTTTGTAAAATTTGATTTGATAACACCAAATGAAAGAGAAGCAAGATTTTCATTAGGAGACCAAGATAGCTCTATAAGACCTCTTGCAACTGATCTTTTTAAAAAATCTAAATGTAAATTATTAATATTAAAATTAGCGGAGAAAGGAACTTTAACTTATAGAAAAAAAGATTGGAATAAGTCAGACTCTTTTTATGTTTTAGATTCTTTTGTTACCAATTTAGTGGATCCAGTGGGAGCTGGCGATGCTCTTATTGCATATGCAACTTTATCTATGGTAGTGTCAAAAAATCATGCAATAAGTTCTATAATTTCTTCAATAGCTGCAAGTTTAGCGTGTGAGAGAGAGGGGAACACACCTATTAAGATTAGTGAAATGCTAAGTAGGATTAATGAGATAGAAAAAAAAATAGAATATAAGTAAATGAATTTTATTTTAATAATCGGATTAGGAATACAAGGAAAAAAACGAAAAAAAATTTTAGATCAACTTAAAATTAAATCAATAAGTCTTGATCCATATGTTTCGAATTCAGATTATAAATCATTAAAATTGATACCAAAAGATCATTTAAAAAAAATTACACACGTGATGATGTGCATACCATATGGAGATAGGTTAAAATTTATAACTTTTTTTTTAGATTTTAATGTTAAAATTTTAATTGAAAAACCTCTAATTTATAATGATATGGAAAAAAAATTTTTCATAAAAAATAAAAATAAGATTAAAAATAAGATTTATTCTGCTTATAATCATAGATTTGAAGCATCCATATTAAAGTGTAGAGAGATATTAAAAGAAAAAAAAATTGGAAATCTATACTTCTGTAAAATGACATATGGCAATGGTACTGCAAAAAATATCAAAGATTCTAAATGGAAAAATAAAGGTAAAGGAGTAATTATGGACTTAATGCCTCATTTATTGGATACATCATTTTTTTTATTTAATAAAATACCTAAAAATCAAAATAATTCTTTTAAAAAAAGATTTGAAAACACATCACCAGACTATTTTAATACAAATTCGATAAATAAAAGTTTTATTATTTCTCTTGATGTTTCTTATCTTTATTGGAAAAATTATTTTAAAATTTTGATCATTGGAAGTAAAGGAATGTTGGAGTTGACAGGATTACCAAAATGGGGAGAGACAAAACTATTGTTTGGAAAAAGAAAATTACCTTCAGGAAAACCTAAAATACAAACCTATAAATACCCAACAAAAGATATGACATGGAAAAGAGAAATAAAATATTTTATTAATGGACAGTTTAAAGAAATTGAACTTGTTAAAGAAATAGAAATTTATAATTTTATAAAAAAATGCTAAAAAGGATTGGTTTTTATGGTCTCTCACATTTGGGACTTTGTTATAGTGCTGCATATGTCAAAAAAAATTTTGATGTGATTGCTGTTGACCCAAGTGCACAGAGAGTCAAAAATCTTAAAAAAAATATTTTAGAAGTTTACGAGAAAAATTTATTGAATATTACAAAAAGTAATAAGATTATTTATTCAAATAATATAACTGATTTAAATAAATGTGATATTGTTTTTTTTTCCAACGATGTAAAAACAAACACTAAAAATATTTCAAATATTTCTGATATAAAAAAACAAATATTGTATCTAGATAAAAAATTAAAAAAAAATATAGCAATGATAATTTTATCACAAGTGCACCCAGGTTTTACAAGATCATTATGTCTTAAAAGAAAATTATTTTATCAAGTTGAAACCTTAGTTTTTGGTGAGGCCATGTCCAGAGCGATATATCCAGAAAGGATTATTGTTGGAAAAAAAAATAGTACAGATTTATTAGACAACGAAATAAAAAAATTATTTAAAGTTTTTACACCCAACATTATTGATATGAACTATGAGTCTGCTGAACTCTGTAAGATATCCATTAATTTAATGCTTATTTCTTCAATTATGACTTCAAATTTTATTTCATTATATTGTGAAAAGATTAACGCACAATGGTCTGACATAAAGAAATCCCTCCATCTAGATAAGAGGATTGGTAAATTTGCATATTTAAATCCATCACCAGGTTTATCAGGAGGAAATTTAGAAAGAGACTTGATAAATTCATTTAAACTTTTTAATTATAAAAAAGTATTAAATAGCTGGATAATTCTTGATAAAAAAATGAGAACATGGACTGAAAACAGGATAAGAAAAAATTTGCCAAATAAATCTTCTATTTTAATATGTGGAATTACTTATAAAAACAATACCATGAGTGTAAAAAACTCTTTATCTTTATTTTTATTAAAAAAATTAGATAGCATGTATGATATTACAATTTTAGAAAAAAATAAAAAATTAAATAATTTTGTCAAAAATAATATGGTAAATAACCTCCTTAAGAATAAAAAAAAATTTGATGCTATAATTTTTGTTAATAGTATGTACGATCCAAAATATTTAAAATTAGCTGTAAAAAAAGATACTCTTTATATTGACCCTTATGGTTTTTTCAAAAAGTATTTTATTAATAAGAGTATTCGGTATTTGTCTATAGGAAATAACTAATGAGTTTTATTATTTTAGGTTCAGAGGGTTTTGTTGCAAAGTCTTTAAAAAATTTTTTAGTTACTAAAAATAAAGACACTTTAGCAATAGGAAAAAAAAAAATTAATTTTTTGAAAAAAGATTCTGCTTTAAAATTAAAAAAAACTTTAAGAAATAAAAAAAATTATACATTAATAATAATATCATCTATAGCACCTGCAAAAAATTTAGATGATTATTTGGATAATCTGAAGATTATTAAAAATATTATTAATGGCATTAATATACAAAATACAAAAAAAATTATTTATATAAGTTCTGATGCTGTGTATTCTGATACTAGAAAGAAAATCACTGAAAATAGCCCTACTGCACCAAATACTATGCATGGTATGATGCACTTACACAGAGAAAGTTTATTAAAAAGTTTCTTTAATAAAAAATTACTAATAATAAGGCCAACCTTACTTTATGGAAAAAATGATACACATAATTCTTATGGTCCAAATAAATTTATGAGAAATTTAATAAATAATGATCCCATATCTTTATTTGGCAAAGGAGAAGAAAGAAGAGATCATGTGTATATTGGTGATTTAGTTAAAATTATTTACATGTCTTCACAAAAAAAAATTACAGGTACCTTAAATGTTGTTAGTTCTAAAATTATTTCCTTTTATAACCTTGCAATAAAAGCTAAAGACATTACAAAAAGTCAATCACAAATTAATTTTTTGAAGAGAAGTGGACCTATGCATCACTTGGGGTTAAGGCAATTTAATAATTATAAATTAAAAAAAGAATTCATAAATTTTAATTTTTCAAGTATTGAAAAAAATCTAAAAGAATATCTATGAAATTTGCAGATTATTTAGCTAACTACTTATATAAAAAAAATTTAAAAAATATCTATTCTGTTACTGGTGCAGGTTCTATGCATTTTAATGACTCAATAGGTTCTCATCCTGGATTAAATGTAACATACACACATCATGAACAAGCTGCAGCAATGGCTGCTGAAGGTGACGCTCGTATTACCAGATTACCAGCTGTTGTGAATGCTTCTACTGGTCCTGGTGGAACAAACACTCTTACAGGAGTTGCAGGTGCTTGGGTTGATTCAATTCCAATGCTTATCATATCTGGTCAAGTTATGAAAAAAGATATTGGGACAAGTATTGGCTATAGACAACTTGGAGTTCAAGAAGCTAATGTTGTTGATATGGCGAGACCAGTTACTAAGTTTTGTAAAACAATAATGAATCCGTATGATATCGAAATTATATTTGATGAAGCAATAAAAATCTGCCTCGAGGGTAGACCAGGACCTGTCTGGGTTGAGATACCACTAGATGTTCAATCTTTCAACCTAGATCTTAAGAAGATAAAAAAAACAAAAAAAATTTTTTCTAAATCAAAAGTTTCTAATGTTAGTCAAAATGTAAAAAATAAAATTTTAAACTTAATTTCAAAATCAAAAAAACCGATAATAATAAGTGGATATGGTATTAGATCTGCTAAAGCTGAAAAAGATTTAATCAAATTCATCAATTTGACTAAAATACCACTAGTCACTTCCTGGAATACAATTGATTTAATTGACTCAAGTTCAGATAATGTAATTGGTAGGGCAGGTGTCTTTGGTGATCGAGCTAGCAACTATGCAGTTCAAAAATGTGATTTATTAATTGTTTTAGGTTCAAGAATGTCAACAGCCCAGGTAGGATATATGGATGATATGTTCTCAGTAAATTCAAAAAAAATTCATGTTGATATATCAAGAATGGAATTAGATAAACCCACTTTTAAAGCTGATATTAAAATACAGGAAAATGTAAAAACTTTCTTGGAAAATATTATTAAAGAGCTTAAAAAAAAATATATTAAAAAAAATCAATTTAAAGAGTGGAGAGAGAAAATTTTATTCCTAAAAAATAAGTATCAAACTGTTAAAGAACATCAAAAAAGACAAAAAAATTTTACTAATTCTTTTAGATTTATTGATCAGATGAGTAAAAAACTTAAATCAAATGATATAGTGGTTACAGATATGGGAACAAGCTTTACCTGTACCATGCAAGCATTTAAAGCAAAAAGTAATCAAAGAATTTTTACTTCAAGTGGTACTTCATCTATGGGTTATGGATTACCAGCAGCGATAGGGGCATGTATAGGATCAAAAAAAAATCGAGTTATATGCCTAGCTGGAGATGGTGGATTAATGTTTAATTTACAAGAATTGCAGACTGTAATTCATTACAGCCTTCCTATAAAAATATTTGTTATTGATAATGATGGGTATCTAACTCAAAAATTAATGCAAATTAAAAATTTTAAAAGATACGTGGGTGCGCATCCCAAAAGTGGAGTAAGTTGTCCTGATTTTATTAAAATAGGTAAAGCATTTAATTTTAACACATCTTTTATTAATAATGATACCCTTCAAGAAAACATATTGAATAAGATCTTAAAAGATAATAAGCCACATTTATGTGTCGTTAAAATTCATCCAATGCAACCATTGCATCCAAGAGTAGTAATGAAAATGAATAAAGATGGAAGTTTTGATCGTGTTGGTCTTGAGAGTGTTTTTCCATTTTTAGATAATGCAGAGCATAAAAATAATCTTAAAATGCTAGATGAGATTTAATTTTACTTTAAGCCTAAAACTTTAGTATTAGTAAAAAAATAATCACCCTTGTACCCAATCTCTTTAAATAACCTTAACCAATCTTTCTTCTTTAAAATTACAGTCGATAAGGTTGTCCAATTGAGTAGTTTTTCGAGATCTTTAGTGTTTTCGTATGAAGCTAAAGTAATTAGAATATTATTATTTTTAGAAACTCTTTTAATTTCGTTAAATATTTTTAAAAGATCACCAAAATTATAAGTGTAAATTGAAGAAACACCAATTATACAATCAAATGAATTTTTTTTAAAAGGTAATTTTGTAAAATTAGAATATTTTATAAATTTTTTAACTTCTTTTTTACATTCTTTTATGGGATAAAAATGATCTTCCACTCCAGTACAATTAATACCAGGCACAAGTTTTTTTAAATCATGAATTAAAAAACCTTTTTTACAACCTATCTCCAGAACTTTAGAGGATGAGTTCAACTGATATCTTTTAATTATTTTAGGTAGAATTTTTAACCATCGACCATCGTATTTAAAGCCTCCATATCCATTTTTTCTTGAGCCATCATAAAATTCTTTATTTTTTTTCCAAGCTATAATTTTTTTTTTAATAGACATTGGTTTTACTACTCTGTTAGTTTGAGAGCTAAAATAACCAAAATTGAAATAAGTCATTATAAATTGTATGCCTTAGTTTCACAGGCATCTATTGTTATAGAGCTACCAGCTAACATTTCACCTTTTTTAGAAGTCAAGAGATTCAGTAATGGCATTAATTCAGATGCTTTAGAAACTCTTTTTCTTGGGAGTCTATTATTTTTAAAATCTAAATATGCTTTGTTATTATTTAATTTTAGCCTTTCAAAAGCATTTCCAGGAGCAATGAAGGCACCTGGGAGAATGCATGAGACAAATATTTTATTTTTAATCAAATTTGTGGCTAAACTTTTTACATAAGCTACCACTGCGGCTTTTACACTATTATAGCCAACAGAACCTATTGCTTCTGATGATGCTGTTGAGCCGATATGAATTATATAGCTTGATTTGGGGTTTAGGCTTTTAATAATTCTATTATTAATTTCAGAGGCAACACCTAAATTTATTAAGAATAAATCTATAAAATTTTTTAATTTAATAAGAGGATCTCTGTATCCAAGACCACCTCCTAAACAATGAATAACAATGTCAATATCCTTAATATTTAATAATTTTCGGTATAATTTTCCCCGAAATGAACTCTTTAATAAATCTCCTTTAATGAAGACTATTTTTTTTGAAAGCTCTTTCAAATATTCATCATCTCTACCAATTGCAATAACTTTGTAATTTTTTTTTAGGAAAAATTTTACACATTCAAGACCAAGCCCTTTAGTTGCACCTGTTATTAAAATTTTCTTATTTTTCATAAAATTTATTTATTTTTTCACAAACATAGGCTATATCTTTTTCATCCAGATTTTGATGATGTGGCAAAGCAAGTACTTTTGAAGATAAAAGTTCTGAGTTTTTTAGCATATTTTTTACAGTATATTTTTTTGATGCTATATGTTTGTGCAAAGGAGTACCATAATACACTAATGCTTGAATTTTATGCTTTTCTAAATATTTTTTTAATTCATCTCTGTTTTCACAGATAGTTATAAACATGACATAAGAATTAGTTTCATATTTTTTATCAGGTATAATCTTAATTTTATCTGTTTTTAAATATTTTTTGTAAAATTGAATATTTCTTTTTCTTTTTTTTATTACTATTTTTAATTTTTTAAGCCTAAATTTTATGATTTCAGCATTAACCACATCCATTCTTGAATTAACTCCAAAAATTTTAACAATATCTCTTCCGGCTAAACCATGATTTCTGTATAATTTAATTTTCTCATAAATATCTTTATCATTTGTTGTAATGAATCCAGAGTCACCAATTCCATTAAGGTTTTTAAGTGGGTGAGCAGAAAAAGCAGCGACTGCGCTATATGAGCCGGCATGTTTGCCCTTATAAAATGAACCCATGCCTTGTGCGGCATCTTCTATTATAACTAAATTGTGTTTTTGTGCTATTTTACTGATCTTATCCATATCACACATTCTTCCAGTCCAATGAACAGGTAGAATTGCCTTAGTTTTTTTTGTTATCAGGTTTTCAATTAGGTCAGGATTAAGATTTAAATCATCATTAACATCAACAAAAACTGGTTTTGCTCCCAAGTGAGCAATTGATCCTGCAGACGCAACAAATGATAAAGAGCTTGTAATAACTTCATCATTTTTTTTTACACCACAAGCCCATAGAGCCATCATTAGTGCATCAGTACCAGAATTTAATCCTAAACAAAATTGTGATCCTGTATATCTTGATATTTTATGTTCTAGATCTTCTAACTCTGGAGTTAATATTAAATTTCCCTTTTTAAGAGTGGCGTCTAAAATTTTTAGAATTTCTTTTCTTTCTTCTAAATATCTTGCTCTTAAATCTATTAATTCGACTTTATAATTCATTAGTTTTATAAAATTTTTTTAGATTATTAATTAAATAATCTTGTTGTTTTTTCTTAATAAATTGATGAACAGGTATGGTTAATAGCATTCTTGCTTGCTTATCAGAGTTTTTAAATTTTCCATAATTTCTTTTTTGATTAAATTTTTTAAAAGCAGGTTGGTTATTTAATGCTTTTGGATAGTGGATTTTTACCTCAATATTTTTTTTTTCAAGAAAAGCTTTAAGTTTATTTCTATTTTTGCAAAGTACCATATAAAGTGCAAATGTTTCTGTAAAACCTTCAACTCTCTCTGGAACAATAATAAAATTTTTGAATTTACTTAATTTTCTATCATAATAATCTGCATTATTATTTCTGATTTTAATTACTTTTTTGATTTTTTTTAATCCCCATAATGCTACAACACATTGTAAGGGTTGCATTCTTTTATTTACCCCCCAAATCTCAATAGTATTTCTGTTAATCATTCCATGATTTCTATATTTTAGCAGCCATTTATAAATTTTTTTATCATTAGTAACTACGGCACCTCCATCCCCCATTGCATTCAAAGATTTTAAGGGATGTAAACTAAACGCAGAAACTTGTCCAAAAGTACCTGGCGATTTACCCTTTAGAGATGCACCAATACCCATGCAAGCATCTTCCACAACTTTTAAATTATTTAACTTTGCTATTTTCATTATTTCATACATATTTGGTGACGCACCACCCCAATGTACAGGCATTATAACTTTTGTTTTTTTTGTTATTTTTCTTTTAATATCTTCAATATCAATTTGATATCTTTCATCACAATCACAAAATACTGGAGTTGCACCAACAGCCTCTATAGCCCCAACAGTTGCATAAAAAGTATTTATGACAGTAATAACTTCGTCTCCAGGTTTTATATTTAAGGCTTTAAGACAAAGAATTAGAGCATCGGTACCATTATTTGTTGAAATACAGTATTTGGATCCAATAAATTTTGAAAAAGATTTCTCGAACTTTCTAACATAACTCCCCAATGTAAAATCTGTACTTTTAATTAGTTTTTTCCACTCTTTAATAATTTCATTTGGCTTGGAAAATTCTTCTTGAAGATAATTATATTTTATTTTCATAGTTTTAAGACAATAATAAATATTTATAGATTTTTGAATTTTTTATTAAAAAAATATTTTATATTAAATTGATAAAGAATAATTTATAGGATAATAAATTAATTAAGTAAAATAAATTGTATATGAGATATTGTTTGTTAGGAGGAGCTGGTGTTTTTGCACTACATACTGCAAAATTACTTTTAGAAAAAAAAGATACAGAATTAGTGATTTCTGTAGGTAGAAATCAAGTTAAAAATTCTGCATTCACAATTGGAGTAGGGATGAATGATGATAGATATATCTATAAGCCATGCCATATTGTCTATGAACAGGATTTTTTGTTTGAATACTTTGAAAAATACAAACCAAACTATATAATTAATTTTGCAGCTTTGGCGTATGCAACCTCTTGGGAAAAATCTTTTAGATATTATGATACAAATGTTACAGCAGTCTCTAAAATTGTAGAATATCTATTAGATAAAGAATATTTAAAAAAATTTATTCAAGTTGGAACTTCTGAATTATACGGGCCAGTTGATGTACCTGCTAATGAAAAGTATCCTCTTAATCCAACAAGTCCGTACGCGATTTCAAAATTAGCAGCAGACATGCATTTAGAGAGTATGTTTAAAGTAAAAAATTTTCCAATGAATATAATCAGACCTAGTAATGGTTATGGGTCTGGACAATTGCTATATAGAATAATTCCTAAAGCTGCATTAATGATTCTTAAAGGTGAAAAATTTCCATTAGAAGGAGGAGGAAAGGTTAAGAAATCTTTTATGCACTGTAGAGATATTGCGGAAGCAATATTTGCTGTTTTAAAAGATGGAAAAATAGGAGAAATATATAATGCAGGGGTTGATGAACCTGTATCTATGAGAAAATTAGTTGAAGTAGTTTGTAGTCAATTAAATCAAGAATTTGATCAATGTGTAAATATTACAGAAGGAAGAGCTGGAGAAGATAAACAGTATTGGTTAGATAGTACAAAATTATTTAATGACACTGGCTGGAAAGCTAAAATTTCCCTTGAAGAAGGAATTGCCGAAACTGTTGATTGGGTAAAAGAGAATTTAAATAAATTTGACAATGAAAGTTTGTCATTTAACCTAAGAGCTTAAGTGAGCAAAATATTTTTAGATAAAATAAAAAATTATTGGAAATATGTTGAAAGTAAATACCCCTTACCTAAATACGTATTAAAAGTTGAAGTAATAAATTTTGATGACGTAAAAAATATTTTAGATACAAAAAATTTATATTTAGCAAAAAAAATTATTAGAGATATGTATGTTAAGAATGTAGCTTTTATTTTGAGAAAATCAGCCCCACCTAGTTTAAGGAAAATATTAAATAAATTGGTTGAATTACAAGAAAAAAAAAAACCTTCTTTTCATAAAATGTATGATGGAACTCCAAATTTTCATAGGATCATAGATAAAAAAATTACAAAGAAATATAGTGTGTATGCTATCAAGCATTCATATTTTTTTTACAATTGGAATATAAAAAGTAAGTATGAAAAAGATTTTAAGGAAGCTGTGTATAAACACTGGAGATATGTTAAATACTTGGCTGGGAATTCAAAAAAACAATATGAAAATAATATACCTAGTCAAAATCAAGTTGATAGATTGCAAATAGTAAATTATCCAAGAGGTGGTGGAGAATTGAGGGATCACGTTGATCCTAGGAAAAATCAAAGATTGGTATCAGGTTTAATTATGAGTAAAATTGGTCAAGATTTTGATAAAGGTGGTTTTTATTTTAAAGATATAAAAAATAAAAAATGGAATATAGAAAAAAAACTAAATATAGGTGACTCTGTAATGTTTTATGGTTCTATTATTCACGGTGTTGATAAAATTGATCCACAAATAAAAAGAATTGATTGGAAATCAAAAAAAGCTCGTTGGTTCATAGGAATGTTTTGTAATGATAGTAATCACGTAAAAGATAGGTATACTGCTGTAGATTTAACTAAAAGTGTAAATTTCAAAAAGTAGTATTAAATTAATTTTCTAAATCTTTAGTAATTTTATTGAAATTTTCTATTATTAGATCAGGAGTATCTGCAGTATTCCAAACTACTTTTTGGTACTTATTAAAAAAGGGATATTGTTCATTTTTCTTAAGTCCTACTATTTTTTCGATAGCCTCAAGTGATGCAGGAGATTGAGGGTCTTCTACATAATGTTTAAAAATTAAAAAATTACAATATTTTGAATATATTAAAAGTTGACTAGGTCCATGATTAACAGACAAATTGAAAAAAGATTCTTCATATAAAGCTAATCTTAGTCTTTGGTCAATATTTGCAAAATTGTACTGATTAAAGCCAGTTAAATTATTTTTTTTGCTTTGGATACTTAAATTTTCAATATCATCTAAAATTATTGGGTGAAAATTATTTTTTTCTAAATATTTATAGACCTCTTTCCAGCTCTGTATTGTTGAGTTTCTAAGAGGAAAATATGAAGAATCCCTTAGGGTTATGGTGACAATTTTTTTTACAATTTTATTTTTTTTTATGAATAACTTTATCAATTCATTATAATGTTTTGGAGATTTAAGAGTAGGTCTAGAATTATACTTTAAATAATGCTCATTTATATAAATGTAGTATTTATCCCAATCAATCACTTTATCAATTTCCGCAAATGAGGGAATTTTTTGTTCGGATTCTAGAGAAAGATATTTATTAGCTTCATTTCTATCAGAAATAAATATTTTTTTAGGTTTAAAATCCTCCACTATTTCTAGACATGTCTTAACTATATTATCAGTTCTAAGTTTAACTGAATCTATATCTCCAATAAAGTTTTTTTCTTTAGCTGGATTAATCGAAACTTCTTGAGTTTTATTTTCTATAATGATTAAGGTTATCTTTTTATTAAAAGACTTTATTTTGCAATATAATAAAAACCCCACAATATCAAATGTAGATCTAAAATTATTTAAGTCTAAAAATGCATAGATTTTATTCTTATCTGCTTGGAAATTTCTTTCATAAAGCAATCTACTATTTTTATTTGTAAGCTCTAAAAATAAAATTCTAAATTGCAGTGATATTGCGTTTATAATTAAGCGAATTTGCTTCATAAAAATTTGTTTAAATAAATTTAATATTATATACAAACTTACACAGATTAGAAATTATTAATAATATTGTTATTAAATTATGATAAAAATTAAACTTCCACTAAAAAAAACAAGTAAAGAAATTGAAAATTTTTTTATTCAAAAAGGACTCGGCATGTTAGTGACCGAGAGTAAGAAAAGAAAGCTCCATGTAAACGAAATGACTTCCAGCTCTATTTACGTGCCTGAACTGGAAAAATTGCATAATTTATACCAGTATATTATTTTAAATAAAAGAACGACAATTTTAGAATTTGGCTCAGGCTGGTCGAGTCTAATTTTTTTTGTAGCACTTTCAGAGTTAAAAGAAAAATATTTAGAAAAAGTAAAAAAATTAAGAAGAAACAACCCCTTTGAATTAATAATTTTAGAAAATATGAAAAAATATTTAGATATTTCTGGAAAAAGAATAATTAAATTTCAAAAAATATTGAAATTAAAAAAACCTGCAAAAACTCATTGTTATTTTTCAGATGTCGAAATGACATTATTTAATGATCGAATAGCAACTCAGTATAAAAAACTACCCTTGTGCAATCCAGACTTTATCTATTTAGACGGCCCAGACCAATTTGATATAAAAAAAAAGATTAATGGTATTAATCTTGCACACCCTGACATGATGCCCATGGTATGTGATATTTTAAAATTAGAGTATTTTTTTACACCAGGCACTATAATTGTTTGTGATGGAAGGTCCGCAAACGTTGATTTTTTAAAAACTAATTTTAAAAGAAAATGGAAGCATGTACATGATGAAAAGAATGCGCAGCATATCTTTTATTTATGTGCTCCTTTACTAGGAAAGTTTAATAAGCTACAAATAGATTTTTATAAATAATCTAAATAAGTTTTTATAAATAGAATATTTTTTTATTAAAATGTATGCATCAAAAATTATTTTAAGATATATTCAAAACTTAAAATTTAATTTTTTTTTTTTAATACTATCTTCTTTTTTAGCTTCTGTCTTTAATGCACTATCAGTTGTTTCTTTAATACCAATAGTTTCTCTAATATTAGAGTCAAGAATTGATCCTAAAATAACTAATATGTTAAATCAATTTATAGATTTTGATTTTAATCAGTTTAGTCAAAATAGTTACATTACATTATTTATATTTTTATTTATAATTGGAGGTCTATTAAAAGTTTTTAATGATTACTGCATAGTTAAAATAAGAGTTAAAATTTTGTCATTATATCTAAAAGATACATTAGACTCTTTTTTCTTAAGTGATTGGCATTTTTTTTATATGAATGACATAGGAAAAATTTCAAATAGTATTTACAAAGAATTGGATAAAGTTGGAGGATCAATAATGGCAACATTACAATTGATTTCTAATGTATTTTTAATTTCTGTAATAATATGGATTCCATTTTTAATCTCTTATAAAGTTACTTTTTTTTCTTTAATAGCAATAATTTTTTTATTAATACCAATTAAAATAATCAATTTTTATTTCTATAAAATTGGAAAAAAGATTACATCCGAGTCAAATATTTTTTCTACAATATTTTTTTATGGTGTTACAATGTATAAAAATATCTCAGCTAATGCGGGCAATAATCTTACTATAAATGAAGTACATCAAAGCTATAAGAAAATAAATATTTTTGAAATAATAAAAAAAGTTTTAAATTCTAGTATCTCTGAATTTTTAAAGGTCTTTGCTATACTATTTATATTTATTATATTCGGAATTTCTGTAAAATTTGGTTTGGGAATACCAGAAAGTAGTGCAATTTTGTATGCATTCATAAGAATATTTCCTCATATTAATAACACAATTTCAATGATAAATGCAATTGAAGACCAAAAACCTGGTTTCGAATTAATTGAAGATTTAAAACTAAAAAGTAAGAATTTAACAGGAGCCTGGGGATCAAAAAAATTTGAAGATTTAAAAAAAGATATTAAATTTGAAAATGTTTCTTTTAACTATCCAAATGGAAAAATAGCTCTAACAAATATTAATCTTGAAATTAAAAAAGGTGAAATGGTAGCCTTGGTTGGTCAATCAGGGTCTGGTAAATCAACAATTCTTGATCTAATAGCTGGACTTAATTTTAGTTTGTCTGGAAAAATTCTAATAGACAATCAAAACTTATATAATTTTGATAAAAAAAGTTTTTTAAAAAATATTGGATACGTTGACTCAAATATTAATCTATTTCCATATTCAATAAAAAAAAATGTTAAAATATTTAATCCAGATGCTTCAGATAAAGAGCTTTTAGAAGCATATTCTTTTGCTAATTTAGATGAAGATCTTAAAGATATAAAAGATACTAGTGAAGCATTTGCAGCTAATGAAGGATCGGTTTTCTCATCTGGTCAAAAACAAAGACTTTGTATTGCAAGAGCAATTATTAAAAATCCAAAAATTATAGTATTTGATGAAGCAACAAATTATTTAGATGACACTAATGAAATTTATATATTAGAAAATTTGAAAAAACTTAAAAATAAAAAAACAGTCATATTTGCAACTCATAAAAAATCTATTTTAAAATATTTTGATAAAGTCTTCTATATAAAAGATGGTTGCATAGATAAAGTGGAATAATGAACATAAAGGTTGAAAAAAAATTAAATAAGTTTCAAACTTTAGTTTGGATAATTAAAAATTTTTATTTTATCAAAATATTAAGAATTATATATTCAAGGGCAATGATGTCTCTATGTATATTATTTATACCTAAGCTAACCTACTTATTTTCGTTCAATAATAAGTTGCCATCAATAAAAAATAGGATTAATTGGACTAAAAACCCTTTAGATGATTTCGTTTTTAAAGACTCAAAAAATTTTAAAGATTATAATAAAATAAAAATCAATGAAGAAGTTTTAGTTTTTTTTAATAAAGAAACATCTGAATTCAAAAAATACCAATATAAAAAAGTAAAGAAATATCTTGTTAATTGGAAGGGTGATTGCAGGGGGAAAAATATTTTTTTTTCAACGGCATCTATTGCAGGAGTCAGTTATTATATTTCTAAAAAAAAATTGCCCTGTTTTTATGTAAACCCTTTTTATTACGATAAAGATAAAAAACCTTATTATATAAAAAATACTATTAAAAAAATACTTCATATCAAAACCCCTGCTGGAAAGTATCTTAAGATTAAATTGAACCCAAACCATATAAAAACTTTGTATAAAGATAAGAGAAGTAAAATTGTTTTTATGAACCATATGATTAATTTTAATAGTTCAACAGAACCAAATCTTGGATCAGGCGCAGCTGTCATAATAGCATTATTAAAAATTTATAAAAAGGTTTCAGTCTTTGGGCTTGACCTCTATCAAGAAAAAAAAATATTTAAAAAAAATTTTTTTTATTCAGTTTTATCTCTGGCAAATCACTTCAAATATATTCATCAAGAAAATCATATGGAAAACTTAATTTATCAATATTTATATATTGCTAGATTAACAAATGATAAAAATTTTAAAGTTCATGGTAATATATCTCACATTGATAGACAAAAAAAATTAATTAAAAATTTGTCAAAGATAGTTTATAAAATTTAACTAATGAAAAAAATAATAATTTCCCTTATTCCTGCTAAAGCAAAATCTAGTCAAATTAAAAATAAAAATTTTTTAAAAATTGAAAAAAAAACCTTATTAGAAATAGCAATTCTAAACTCTATGAATTGCAAGGATATTCATCAAACATTTGTTTCAAGTGAGTCTAATAAAATTTTAAAAATAGCAGAAAAATATAATTGTAAATTAATTAATAGACCATTAGATCTTTCTACCAAAACTGCCAAAGGAATTGATGTCATTAAACATTTTGCAAAATCTTTAAATAAAGATTTAGCAAAATTAAATCCTATAATTGTAGTTCTGCAACCCACATCTCCACTTAGATCTATTAAAGATATTAGTAATTCAATTGCAATTTTTAAAAAAAAGAAACTAGATTTTTTGATTAGTGTAAAAGAGAATACATCAACACCATTTAAAGATCTAATTATCAAAAAAAATAGATTAATATCTATTACTAAAGATAAATATATATTTCAAAATAGACAATCTTTTCCTAAAACATACAGACCTAATGGGGCAATATTTATATTTTCTTATAAAAAATTATTAAAAGATAATTCATTTCTAGGAAAATCTTATCCTTATATTATGAATGATTTATCAAGTTTAGATATAGACACTGTTAATGACTTTAAATTAGCAAAAAAATATTTTAAAAGAGTGCATGGATAATAAGTTTAAAATAGAAAACCGTTATATTGGTAATGATTTTCCACCAGTTGTAATAGCTGAAATTGGGATAAATCATAATGGTCTATTAGACCTAGCAATACATTTAGCAGAGAATGCAATAAAATCTGGTGCTGAAATAATTAAACACCAAACCCATATTGCTGATCATGAAATGTCATATGAAGCAAAAAAAATTAAACCTGGAAATTCAAATTTAAATATTTTTTCTATAATTAAAAATTCTCAATTATCAAATGATGATGAGTTTAAATTAGCAAAATTTATTAAACAAAAAAAAAGAATTTTTATAAGCTCCCCATTTTCACGTGAAGCTGTTGATAGATTAGAAAAAATTGGAGTAGCTGCATACAAAATAGGATCTGGCGAATGTAATAATTATCCATTAGTAGAATATATAAGTAAAAAAAAAAAACCAATAATTTTAAGCACTGGAATGAATAATATAGATGGTATTAAAACGTCTGTTAAAATTTTTAGAAAATATAAAGTCCCTTATGCACTTTTGCATTGTACAAATATCTATCCCACACCTAATAAGTTAGTTAGATTAAATTGCCTAACAGAATTAAAAGAAAAATTTAGAGATGCAGTTATTGGAATATCAGATCATACAGAAACAATTTATAGTTGTCTGGGAGCTGTTTCTTTGGGGGCAAGCATAATAGAAAAACATTTTGTAGATTCAAAAAAAAGAAAAGGACCAGATATTTCATGCTCTATGGATAATAACGAACTTAAAGAAATGATAAAAGGAAGTAAATTAATTTTTGCATCGCTAAAAGGTCCTAAAAAAGCATTAAAAGAAGAAAAAAAAACAATTAAGTTTGCTTTCGCATCTGTAGCGTCTACTCAAAATATTAAAAAAGGAGAAAAATTTTCTGTAAAAAATATTTTTACCAAAAGACCTGGAAATGGAGACTTCAAAGTTAAAGACTATTTAAAAATACTTGGTAAATCTGCGGCTAGAGATATTAAAAAAAACTATCAACTAAAAAATAAAGATATCAATTGGTGAGAAAAATATTTATTGTAACAGAAAGAAGAGCTGATTTTAGTAGGTTTAAGCCAATCATAAAACTTATTCAAAAATCTAAAAAACTAAAATATATTTTAGTAGTGACTGGAAATCATTTACTCAAAGAATATGGTTATTCAATAAAAGAGATTAGAAAAGAAAAAATTAAGATTTCCCAAACATTTCCGATGTTTTTAAAAAGAAAAAAAGATAATGGTTCAGAAATGGTAAATGGTTTAGGCATTGCTGTTCAAAAATTAAGTGAAATTTTAAGCAAACATAACCCGGATATTATTTTATCAGGTTTTGATATTGGTGCAAATTTAGCAGTTACAATAGTGGGTGCCCATATGAATATACCGGTAGCACACATACAAGGTGGAGAGGTTTCAGGAACAATTGATGAGTCTATAAGACACGCAATGAGTAAATTTGCACATTATCACTTTGCAGCAAACAATGATGCAAAAAAAAGACTGATTAGGATGGGAGAGAAAAAACAAAACATTTATTCTGTTGGATGTCCATCTATAGATGCATTATTAGATGAAAAGGACTGCTCAAAAGAATATATTAAAAAAAAATTTAGAATAGATTTAGAAAAAAAATTTTTGATATTAATTCAACATCCTGTAACCTCTGAAATAAATTCAGGCTATCAAATTACAAACACTTTAAAAGCAGTCAAAAAAATTGATATAGATAAGTTAATAATTTATCCTAATAATGATGCCGGTTCCAAAAAAATTATTAAAGTCATTAATAGTTCAGGCTTTAAAATAGCAAGAACGCTTAATTTACGAGAATACAAAACGATTTTATCGAAGGCATCTCTATTAATAGGAAACTCAAGTTCTGGTATTCATGAAGCTGCAACTTTCAAAATACCAGTAATAAATATTGGAACAAGACAAAGTGGAAGGTTAAAACCACCAAATGTAATCTCTACCAGTTATAATGCCAGAGATATAAGAAAAAAAATTAATTATGTTTTAAATAATAAATTTTTTATAAAAAAAATGAAATCTCTTAAAAACCCTTATGGTGATGGCAAAACATCAAAACGCATAGTTAGATTGCTTTCTCAAATTAATATTAGTAAAAAGATTATACAAAAAAGAATAACGTACTAATTTTAATAAAATTATTGATAAAAAATAAAATTTGAAATATAAAAATTTTTACCAATATTAAATGTATCCAAAAATAAATGAATAATTATTTTGATAATAAATCTATATTAATAACTGGTGCCTCAGGTAGCATAGGCTCTGCACTTGTTAATTTTCTAAGACAAAAAAAATGTAAAGTAATTAGAGCCTTGAGTAATGACGAGAATGGTCTTTACGAGTTATCTGAATTAATTAATGAAGAAAAAAAAGTTCCATTTAATTTAAAAATGAAAAAAAATAAAATAAGATTTATTATAGGGGATGTTAGAGACTACGCACGATGTGTAGAAGCAACTAGTAAAATAGATATAATTATACATGCCGCCGCACTAAAGCATGTTCCATTATGTGAATATAACCCACGAGAAGCAAATAAAACAAACATTACTGGGACAAAAAATTTAATTAAAGCAGCAATAAAAAACAAAGTAAAAAAATTTCTATTCATAAGCACTGATAAGGTTGTAGACCCAATATCTGTCATGGGTAAATCTAAATTGAAAGCAGAAAAATTAGTATTAAATACAAAAATAAAAAATAATAAGAATAAAACTATTTTTTCATGCATAAGATTTGGGAATATTATTGGATCAAGAGGATCTGTTCTTCCTAAATTTAAAAAACAAATTTTTGAAAATAAAAATATATCTTTAACTAGTAAAGAAATGAATAGATACTTTTTAACTATTGATAACGCAGTAAAGAATATTTGTAGTTCAATTGAATTAATGAAAGGGAAAGAAATATTTGTAATTAATAATTTACCTATATTCAATATACTTGATTTAGCAGAAGTGTTAGTTAAATATTACAGGAAGAAGTTTGGATATAACAAAAAAATATTAGTGACTGGTGCTCGTTCAGGAGAAAGAATGACAGAGGAGCTATTTATAAAAAAAAAATATAATAATATTTTTCATTATAAAAATTTAATAATCATAAATGATAGTATAAATCCAAGCTATGTAAAAAAATATTATAATTTAGATAATATAAAAATTTATAAAGAAAAAAATAAAAAAAATGTTGCTAATCAAAAATTTATTTTAGTTTATATGAGAAAAAATAATTTACTATAAAGATGAATCTAAATTTTAAAGGCAAAAAAGTTTTTTGTTCGTTTAATGATTTTTCAAATGTTGAGTTTATTAATTTTATAAATAAATTATCAGAAACAAATGATGTCACAATTTATACAAAAAATAAATTTATAAATAATTTTTTTAATAAAAATATTAAAATAATAATTTCAAAAATAAAGATACCATTCTTATATAAGTTGTTGCATTTTTTTTCTAAGAATAAGACTTCATCACTAAATAGTTATTATAATATTGAAAATATATTCTTAAAAAATAATTTTTTTGTAAAAATCTTATTTCTAATAAGACTAATTTTAAATTTTTTTAATTTACCTATTAGTAAAGATATTTTGAGAGATTATTTTTATAAAGATAAAGCTAATATTTTAAATTTTGACATATTGCTTACTGATTTTAGATTCAACGAAATTTACTCAAATCATGAAATAATTTATTTTGCTAAAAAAAATAATAAACCTATAGTAAGCATTCTATTTAGTTGGGATAATGTATATTCTTCAGATATTAATTTACATGCAAATTTTTATATTGTTGGGTCAAAAAAATTAAGGATAATAGTAAGTAAAAGAAATAAAATCTCGTTATCAAAAATTAGGATATCTAAATCATTCCAATTTCTAAGCTTGAGCAAAAAACCTATTAATAAAAATATATCTTTTAAGTATATTTTATTTGCTTGTTGTGTAGAGGAAAATAGTCAAATCGCTAAAGAAGAATTTGAAATTATTAATTTTATTGGAAATTATCTTGAAAAAAGTGGAAGTAATATAAAAGTTTTAGTTAGACCATATCCTTTTTTTGAAAAAAAAATTAACTTGAGTAAAAAATTCTTATACTCAAACATAGTGGTTAAGGATTATGGAAAAAAAATTATTAGAAGAAAAATTAAAGATAAGTTTGAGTACATGCGCTTTGAGAAGAGTACTGATAATAAATATGAGTTAATTCATAACTCAATTGCAGTAATAAATTTTTTTACAACCCTAGGAATTGAAAGTGTTTTTCTAAAAAAATTTACATTATTTTTAAATATTAAAAGTAATAAATCAAATTATATTCAATATTTGAATTCTCATTTTTTTAAAGTAAAATATTTAAATCATTATAAAATTTTAAATGGTAAATCTTTTTATGTGAATTCAATTTATGAATTATCAAAAAAACTAGATCTAATTATCAAGAATGATGTTAATTTAAAGCTACCAACTAAAGATTATGAGTATTTTAAAAATATTTTTCTTAAATAAATTTGAAATATATTTAATTATTTACTTATATTATATACATATATAAATTCTAATTATGAATTTTAATTTATATAAATATTTTTATAATCACATAAAAAAAAAAATTAGTGACAAATATATAGATTATACATATGCAAAAATAATCTTTTCATCAAAATTTAAAAAAACAACATATTTATTAAATGATAAAAGAATTTTAGATATCTATCAATCGCTAAAAACAAAAGGCATTATTAATTATAATATTGATTATATTACAGAATCTTTAATGGAACCATATATTAGAATTTGTAAAGAAAAAGCTCTAAATTATCATAGCAAGCAAAATCCAACTGTTAGTATTCCTATTGTATACGAAAAAAACTCATTAGTAGAAAAAGTTTTGTCTGACAAGAATTTAACGTTTATTATTAAATCATATTTAGGTCATGATGCTATTTTAGATAATGTATCACTTAATATAACGTTCTTAGGAGAAAATAAAAGAGTAGTATCTGAAGAATTACACTATGACAATGTAGGTAAAAGATTAAAAATGTTTATTTATTTAAATTCAACTAATAAAATTAATACAGATTATAATCTTGGCACCAACAATATTAAACATACAAAATATTCAACTAATGCTAGCAGAGCCTCACAAAAAATAATTAAAAAATATAAAAATTTAACCAAAACTTTTTTACCAATAAAAGGTCAATCAATTTTATTTGATACTAATGGATTCCATAAGGGAAATTATATTTTAAAAGATTATGACTCTTTATCAGAAAGTGATTATTATAGAGCTATGATTAAATTTGAATTTTCTAGTAAAGAAAAATCAAATAAATTTTTTTTAAAGAATAGTATCAATGCAAAAGAAATTATTGGTCCTCGTCAAACATTCTTTTCCGAGGCATTTGATGTAGATAATTGTGAAATAATAGATAAAGCTTATCTGTCTAGAGTAGGAAGTTTTTATTACTATGATCAGGCTTATAAAAGAAATCACTAATATCGTAAATAATAGCAATTAATTTTAAATGAACAAAATAATTATTTTTGGTTACAAAAGCTTTTTACAAAAAAATTTATTTGAATTTCTTAAAAAAAAAAAATTTAAAGTAATAAAAAAAAAAATTGCAGATTTAAAAAGAACTAAATGCAAACCAGGTGATTATATCATTAATTGCAGCATTAATAATCAATTTTTTTATAAAGATTATAAAAAAAAAAATGACCGAAATTTAGCTATATGCAGTTATTTTAAAAATCAAAAAGTTAATTTTATAATGTTAAGCACTAGACAAGTTTATAAACCAGGTTTAAAAATTACAGAAAAATCCAAAGTAAAACCAATAAATATCTATGCTAAAAACTATCTTTTATCAGAAAATAATTGTAATAAAATAATGGGTGGTGATATTACTATCTTACGTGTGTCAAATGTTGTTGGTTTCGATAGTGGTAAAAAAAAAAGATTATCAATGCTTAATAAAATGTTGTTAGGCATTAAAAATAAGCAGATCAATCTTGATAATAGCTACAATTGTCTAAAAGACATACTGCCAGTAAATTTTTTTTGTGAATATTTATCAAAAATTATTAAAAATAAAGCTAAAGGTATAATTAATATTGGTTCTGGTCAATCATTAACTTTATTAGAGTTAGCAAAAATTTTGATTATAAAAAAAAAAAATGTTTTTATAAAGGTTGATAAAAATATTTTAAGCACAGATAGGAGTTATAAATATAACATAAAAAAACTTTATAATTTATCTGGTATAAAATTCACAAAAAGAGATGTAATCAATGAGCTTTTAAAGATAAAAAAAGGATATGATAACAAATAAAATAATACTTATATCTCATTTTAAATATAACGAAAAAAAAAGTATTTAATATTTATGAATTGTGCATTTTTTTCATCAGATGGCTTGCCAAATAAAAAAAATCCAAATCTAGGAATATTTATATTAGAACAGGCCCAAGCCTGTAAAGAAATAAATAATTTTACTCCGTATTTGTTTGACTTAAAATCAAATAATAAAAAAGCTATAACGTGTGATATTTATGATGGTATAAAAATATATAGATTATTTAATACTAAATACAACATAATAAAACTTTTAAAAAACTACATTTTTATTTTTAAAACCTTAAGTGCAATTAAACCAATTTTTATTCTTTGTAGTTTTTTAAATCTTAGAAATGTATTTTATACATTTTGTTTAAAATATAAAATAATAACAATAATACATGGGACTGATGCTAATTGTAAAAATTTTTTTAAAAAAATATTTTTTAGGTACTTTTTGAATAAAACATTTAAAGTTTTTACTGTTAGCAAATATACAAAGAAAGTTTTACTTAATAATTTTACCAATCCATTTATAAAAAAAAAAGTTTTTGTTGTTCATAATGGATTTTTGAGAGAAAAATTGAAAAATATTAACAAAATTTTTTATAATAAAAATTATAAAAATAAAATATTATTATTATCTATCGCAAATCTAGTACCAAGAAAAAATATATCTGATCTAATCAAAATATTTGCAGAACTTGATAGAAAGTTTAAAAATAAATTACATCTTAATATTGTAGGTGATGGATCAGAAAAAAAAAATATAAAAGAGTTAATCAAAAAATATAATTTAAATGAACATATTACACTTCATTCACGTCTTAATAATAATGAAATAGCTTCACTATACAAAATGAGTAAGTTTTTCTTTTTGTTCAGTAAAAATTATAAAGAGCAATTTGAAGGTTTTGGAATTGTTTTTCTAGAAGCAATGTATAGAAAAAACATTGTTTTTGCATCAAAGCATGGAGGAATAACTGATATAGTTAAAAATAATTTTAATGGTTTTTTATTTGATGTAAATAATGCTAATTATAAAAAAAAAGTCATTTCTTTATTTTCATTAATTCAAAAAGACAATATTACACAAAAAAAAATAATTAAAAATGCATATAATTTTTCAAGAAATTTTTCTTGGAAAAAAAATATTACACAAATACTTAGCAGGACTTTATAAATATATATTATTAAATTATGTTATTATACCGTTAGTTTAAATATGAAAATCTTAATTATAAATACTGGAGGAAATATTTCTTCATTAATGAATATTTTAAATTTTTGTGGTTATGAAGCTAAAATTTATGAAGATCGTAGTGATCTAAAAAGTTATGATTTATTTTTTTTACCAGGTATAGGCACTTTTGATAATAGTATAAAAACTTTGATGGATTTAAAAATTTATGATGATCTAAAAAATTTTGACATTATAAAAAAAAAAAAAATTATTGGAATTTGTGTTGGTATGCAAATCTTATTCAATAAAAGTGAGGAAGGGAGTTTAAAGGGTCTGTCTCTTATAGATGGTGAAATTAGAAAATTTAAAGATTTGCATATGGGTTGGAATGAGATTTATTCAAATGAAAATAATGAATTATTAGATGATAATTTATTTTATTTTGCTCATAATTTTTATGCTGATTGTGAGAAAAAATTTATACATTCATATTGCAAACACTCTATTGAATTTCCTGCTATTGTTAAGAAAGATAATATATATGGTATTCAATTTCATCCTGAAAAAAGTCATATCAATGGAATTAATCTATTTAAAAGAATTCTAAATGAAAAGATTTAGATGATCAGAAAAAGAATTATTCCTGTATTATTAATTAAGGATAAAAAATTAATACATAGATCTAATTTTGATCAAAAAACAGACGTTTATGTGGGTGATCCTATTAATGCTATAAATATTTTCAATCAATATCAAGTTGATGAGATGGTTTTTATTGATGTTTCTAAAAAAGATACAGGTCAAAAAATTGATTTTGATTTACTTAAGATTTTAACTAGTGAAGCATTTTTTCCAATAACATATGGAGGTGGCATAAACAATTTAAATGATGCTAAAAAAATAATTAATATAGGGTTTGAAAAGATAATAATAAATTCAATTTTGTTTGATAACCCAAAGCTTGTCGTGGAACTTGTTAATTATTTTGGATCACAAAGTGTTGTGGGATCTATCGACATATATTCTGAAGGTGGTGAATATTTTTTATTTGATCACAATAAACATGTAAAAACTGATATGAATTTAAAGAATTATATAGATCAAATTATTTCATTAAATACTGGTGAGATATTGATAACTCATGTAAATAATGACGGCAATATGATTGGTTATGATAGCTCTTTTTTTAATGATATATTTAGATTAATAAAAAAGCCTATAATATATAAAGGTGGTTCAAGGAATTACAGTGATATTAAGTCTGCACTAACAAACAATATAAGTGCTCTCGCAAGTTCAACAATTTTTATTATGAAAAAAAAAAATGGTGGCATAGTTCTGAATTATCCAAATTATGAAGAAAAAAAAGATATTTATGGAAATTTGTAAAAGATGTATAATGGATAGCACTATCCCTGGTTTCAAACTAGATGCAAAAGGTATTTGTAACTTTTGTTTATATTGGAAAAAAAATAAAGATAAATATATTAGTTTTTCAGATGTCAATATTAAGGATAATTTAAGTAGTATTAAAAAGGAGGTTCAAACCCATACCAAAAAATTTAAAAATAAATATGATTGTATAGTCGGTTTAAGTGGTGGTATTGATAGTTCTTTTGTTGTTTATAATTTATGGAAAATGGGATTAAACCCTCTTGTTATTCATCTTGATAATGGATGGGGAACATTAAATTCTAACTCAAATATAAGTAAGATTTTGGAAAAAACTAACTTTGACTACAAGACCTTAGTTTTAGACTGGGAGGAGTTTAGTGATTTACAACTAAGCTTCTTAAAAGCAGGTGTACCAGATATTGAGCTGCCTACAGATCATGCAATTTTAGCATATATCTATAATTATGCTCTTAAGAATAATATAAAATATATATTTTCTGGAGTAAACTTTGCAACGGAACATTCTATAGTTCCTGCATGGGGATGGAGAAAAGATGACTATAATCACATTAAAAAAATTCATAAACTTTTTGGTAAAGTTAAATTAAAGAATTATCCCAACATTATTCCATTTAAAAAATTCTACCACCAAACTATTTCAAAAAAAATTAAAGTAATTAATTTGCTAGATCAAATAAATTATAACTCAACAAAAGCATCAGAAATTTTAAGTCAAGAATATGGATGGATGTCATATGAAGCCAAACATCATGAGTCTTTTTTCACAATGTTTTTTCAGACATATATTTTGCCAAAAAAATTTGGAATAGACAAAAGAAAATTGCATTATTCATGTTTAATCAGAAATCATGAGTTAACTAGAGATAAGGCACTCGAAAGTCTATCACTACCAGCTATAGATTCACTAAACCTGACACAAAATAAAAATTTTTTTTTAAAAAAAATGTTATTAACTAACGAGGAATTTGAAAATATAATGTTAGCAGAACCCAAAAAACATAGCGATTATAGTATAAATTGGACTCAAAGTTTAATATTTAAATTTATTAAAAATCAGATAAAAAAAATATTAAAATAAGCATATTATAATGGATGTATTAATTTTAGGATTAGGTAGAATTTTCTTAAAGCACCTTGATAGCATAAATCGTTTTAATAATAAAAAAATTAAAATTGTTGGCATATGCGATACTGATAAAAAAAAAATAGAAAAAATTAAAAAAATAATAAATGTAAAGGCTTTTACATCATATACAAAAGCTCTAGAAGTTACCAAGCCTGATACAGTTATAATACTTACTCCATCAGGTCATCATGCAGAACATATCAGCTATGCTATTAAAAGAAATTGTAATGTAATCGTTGAAAAGCCAATGTGTTTAAAATTATCAGATGCAGAAAAAATTTTATCTTTATCAAAAAAATATAAAAAACGTGTATTTGTTGTTATGCAAAATAAATTCAACCCTCCTGTTGTGAAATTAAGAGATGATATAGAAAAAAACAAACTTGGTAAAATTTTTCATGCAAGTGTCATAGTTAGATGGAAAAGAGATCAACATTATTATGACCAAGCTAAATGGAGAGGTACTTGGAAGTTGGATGGAGGAGTGGTTTCAAACCAAGCAAGTCATCATTTAGATCTTTTACGAACCATAATGGGTGAGCCTATATCTGTGTTTGCAAAATCACAATCTCATTTAGCAAAAATAGAATGTGAAGATACAGCTTTAATAATTTTTAAATTTAAAGGTGGCAAAACTGCGATTATGGAAGCAACTACTGCCATGAGACCCAAAAATATAGAAGGGTCAATAAGTGTTTTAGGAAAATTAGGATCAGTCAAGGTGGGTGGTTTTGCCTTAAATGAGTTTTCTTATTATAATTTAAAAAAAAAGATAAATATATCAAAATTCAAAACAAGTCCTAATTCTGTATATGGTTTTGGCCATTATACTTTTTATCAACATGTATTAACCTCAATATTGAAAAATAAAAAATCAGAATTTGAAGTTGTTGAAGCTATTAAAACTATTAAATTGATAAATGCTATTTATAGATCAATTGAAATTAACAAAGAGGTTTTTTTTAATAAGAGTATAAAATCCATAAAATTAGGAAGATAATGAATAATGAAATAAAATTTTTAGATTTAAAAAAACAAACAAAAAGTATTGAAAAAAAAATATTTAACTCAATTAAAAAAAATATCAGTAATTCATCATTTATAGGCGGAAACGATCTATTTGAATTTGAAAAAGAATTCTCAAAATATTTAAATATAAAATATTGTTTAGGAGTAGCAAATGGAACAGATGCACTTGAGATAGCAATAAAATCACTAAACCTAAAGAAAAACTCTGAAGTTATAGTGCAGGCTAATACTTGGATTTCTACAGCTGAAGCGATAATGAATAATAATTTAAAAGTTGTTTTTGTTGATGTTGATGAAACACATAACATTTGCATCAAGGACCTAGATAAAAAAATTAGCAAGAGAACTAGTGCAATAATAGTTGTCCATTTGTTTGGTAATCCAGCTAATATTGAAATGATTGTAAAAACTTCAAGAGCAAAAGATAAAAATATCAAGATTATAGAGGATTGTGCACAATCACACGGAGCAGAATTTAAAAACAAAAAAGTCTCCTCTTTTGGAGATATTAGCACATTTAGTTTTTTTCCATCAAAAAACTTAGGCTGTTATGGAGACGGAGGATGTTTAGTTACTAATAGCAGAACATATTATCTAGAATCTAAAAAAATTTCAAATCATGGTGGTTTAAAAAAACATTCTCACGAAATTTTAGGTAGAAACTCTAGATTAGATAATATTCAAGCAGGAATTTTAAGAATAAAGCTAAAAAAATTAAATTTTTGGATAAAAATTAGAAATAAACAAGCTAAGGAATATTTAAAATATTTATCTAATATTAGTGGCATTAAGTGTATTCATCAATTAAAAAATACAAAATCCTCTTTCCACCTTTTTGTGGTTAAAACCAAAAGAAGAAATGAATTAAGAAGGTATTTAAAGATGAAGAATATATCTACAGGGATTCAATATCCCCTATCATTACCAGAAGTTCCATTGTTTAGGGCTAAATATTTCTCAAAAAATAAAAAAATGAATAGTGTAAAATACAGTAAAGAAATAATTAGTCTACCAATAGGTGAACATTTAACATTGAAACAAATTAAAAAAGTAGCACTAGAAATAAAAAATTTTTTTAATGATTAAATTGTTAAGAATTTCATCCATATATCCAGACTTTTTAAAAGAAATAAAAAAAAATATTTTTTTAAAATCAGATAATTATACAGATTCACTGAATAAAATATTTGCACAAAAATATTCAGTCTCCAATTACATCACGAAAGCTTTAATAGAAAAAAATTATGAATGTATTGAAATTATTAATAATGCAAAATTTTTACAAGAAAAATGGGTTAATGATTATGGAGATTCATCTTCAAGTGAGGATATTTTAATTCAACAAATTAAATATTATAAACCTGATATTTTATATATTGGGAATGCTAGTCTGGCAGACTCAACCCTTATAAAAAAAATTAGAAAATTTAGTTTTGTTAAATTAATTTTATGTTTTCATTGTGCACCCTTTACACCTAAAATTATTAAGAATCTAAGAGGTGTAGATGCTGTAGTTACGTGTACTAAGGGGTACCAAGAATTAATTTCTAGAGAAATAGATAAAGATGTTTTATTAATGCAACATGCATTTAATCCAAAACAACAATTAAATTCTCATGAAGAAATAAGAGATATTGATATTAGTTTTATTGGTTCATTATTTATCAACAAAGGACTACATCTTAAAAGAGTTGAATTAATTTATGAATTAATGAAAAAATTTAAAAATAATTATATAGCAATAAATTTTTCTAATAAATTTTTTTTGTATTTGGGTGTATTAATTTTCAAATCAATCATCAAATTTGATTTCCTTAAAAAGATTTCTTTTTTTTATAAATTAATATACGTATATTGTTTTTCAAAAAAACCTATATTTGGAAATAAAATGCTCAAAATATTAACTAAAACTAAAATTTTAGTTAATACCCATATAGAAGACACTAAGTATGCAGGTAATATGAGATTATTTGAAGGTACAGGTTGTGGATGTCTTTTAATTACTGATAAAAAAAAAGATATTGATAAACTATTTAAACCGAATGAAGAGATAGAATTATTTAGTGATATAGAAGATTTAATTGAAAAGTGTAAGTATTATTTAATTAACCAGGATAAATTAAGAAAGATATCAAAGGCTGGACTAAAAAAAACTTTAAGTTTTCATAGTTACAAAATTCGAGCAAGTCTATTAAGTAATTTTATAAAGAAAAATATTAGGTATCACAATCAAAGAACATAAGATATTTATGAAAAAAATATATTCAAAATTAGAAAATTTTACAAATATAATCCCAAATTTCACATATTTTGCATTTTCAAATGTGATTACATATCTTTTGTCATTTAGTTTTATTATTTTATTTGCAAGAAATTATTCTTCTTTATCATTCGGAGAATTTACTATTGCTCAAACAATTTTTTTTCTTTTATATTCAATATCATTTTCAAATATTCATTTTTATTTAAATAAAAAATTATCAACTAATTTTGATCAAAGAAGAAAAGATATAGGATCATCTTTTTTAATTACATTTTATGCATCTGTAATTCTTTATATCTTACTAGCTTCAGTTATTACTTTATTAGATATAAGGCATGAATTTAAGATATTAATATTAGTGTTAAATCTTATATTACTATCAGAGCCGTTCTCAATTTTTTATAGTGAAATTTTTGTGAGAGGTCAATTCAAGAGAATTTTTTTAGTAAGATTTTTCCAAACTGTTATTTTTTTTATAGTGAAGCTTTATTTGTTATTCAATGAATATAATTACATTTATATCGCATTAGCTTATTTTGTTGAGAACTTTTTTTTTACAATTATGATGTTGTATTATTTCAAAAAAAATGGAAATAAATTTTCAAAATTAATTTTCTTAAAAGAGCATTCGATTAATTTATTAAAAAAAGTAATATTATTTCCGATTATGGCATTTGCAGTTATTATTTCGATGAGAGTTGATATTATAATGATTTCTAAAATAATTGGACCTGAAGATGCTGGATATTATTCTGCAGCTTCTAGAATTATTATTATTGTCCTACTATTTGGTACACAGTTATTTTATTTTATGTACCCTTACTTTAGTAGAGCAATAAAATATGATCTAAAATTTGTCACTATTTACCAAAATTTAATATTAATAAGCTGCTTTATTGGTATATCCTGCTTTGTTGCAAGTATTTTATTTGGTGAACTTTATTTAGGATTCTTTTCAGAAAATTTTACAAGAGTTTTAGTTTCTTTAAAGATTCTATCATTAAATGTATCTTTTGCTTTAATGATCAATTTGTGGATCCATAAACAATATATTGCTACAAAATATAATGTGATATTTATTTATCAAATCATTTCAATTTTTTTGAATGTACTTTTAAATTATTATTTGATTAAATCTATGGGTGTTAATGGCGCTTCATTAGCAACAGTTTTATCAACTTTTATTTCATTTTTGATAATAAATGTCACCCAACCTAAAGAAATTTATGTTATTTTTAATTCCTTTTCCCGTGAAAATATAAGTGAAATTGTAAAAACAATAAAAATTAAGGTATTTGAAAAAAAAAATCCAGATAGATTAGCAAATAAAAAAGATTGAAATAATAAACATATAACAAATATATTATTTGAGTTCTTTAGATTTTTTAAAGGTAAAAATAATTTATAAAGAAAAAATAAAAAGAGAGTTAAACCAGTTATCCCTGTGCAAATTAAAATATCTGCGAATATATTGTGTGGGTATGTATATATATTATCTGCAAAAATATTATTACCAATAAAGTAATTGAAATTTTCTGAATGAGCAAAGAAATATTTAATATTATAAATTCGAACTAATATCGAATTTATAAAAGATCCGTGATCGTTAATATTATTTTGATTAACATAGAAATCTTTCAAAAAAAATAGAAGAATTATTAGACTCAATATAATAAAACTATAAAAAAAATATTTAAGCTGTTTATTACGGGTAGAATAATAAATTAAAAATGTTATTGAGCATATTAACAAGTGAATAAAAGTATTAAATATTACGATACAAAAAAAAATTAAAAAAATTTTTATTAAATCACTTCTATTGTATTTAACTTGTTGTATAAAGTATTTATCAATAATTAGTAAAAAATAAACATTTAAAATAAAAATCATACCATGAATATTAAAAAATAAATTTTGTGGTTCACTTATTAATCTTATAAAATCATTTATGTTATCGAATGTTTCATGCTTACCGATAGTTATTGAAAATTTGATAATTATTAATAAAACTAATGCGTATAAAAAAATACTACATATTCTTAGAGATAAATTTTTAAATGAATCTAACGTAAAATTTAGTTTGGAAATAAATAATAGCACACATAATGGGAGTGTAATATTAAATATGTTTATCAATAAATATTTTTTTGAGTTAATAAAAAAGGGATCATACACATAATAATTATGATGAGGAGTACTATCAATTATATCAACTTTATCAATATTAACATTGATTTGATTGTAAAAATCATTTGCTAGAATATCAAATGTGATTTCATCACTAAATAAAAGATTATATACAAATATTATATTAATTAGAATTAATAATAATATTGGTAGATTAATTTTTTTTTTTGAACATAAAAAAATATTTATTGAAAAAATTATAATAATTAATCTATAAATATTTAGGATGTGCAAATCATAATCAGGAATTAGTAATAAGTTAAATTCTTTAAGAACAATTGATATTGATAATCCAAAAATTAATAGTATAAAAAAAATTATTTGTGAAAATTTTTGATTTAAATATAAAATATGTTTCACTTTATTTATTATTGTGTATATAAAAATACTTAAACTGTATATATGCTAAAAAAATTAATAAAGAAATTATTAAACTCATTTTCATACACTATTAAAAAAATTCATAAGCTAAATGTAATTACTTTCAGTAAAGAAGATGATAAAAATTTTGAAGAATATTATAAACTTTGTGAAAAAGAATCCTTAAATGTAAGTAAGGAAAGATTTTTATCTTTATACCAAGCAATCAACTATGTTTATAAAAGTAAAATTGAAGGTGATCTTGTTGAGTGCGGTGTTTTCATGGGTGGATCATCAATGATGATGGCATTTTGTATGAAAAAACTTCAGGATGAAATGTCAAATAGAAAAAAATTGTGGTTATATGATACATTTGAAGGTATGGCAAATGCAAGCAAACATGATGAGAATATTTTAAATCAAAAGGCAACAGTGGAATTATTTAATTCAAAAAAAAAAGAAAACTCTAAAGATATTTGGGCATATTCATCTTTAAGCTATGTAAAAAAAAATATGAAAAATACAGGCTTAAATTTTGATGATACTAAATATGTTGTAGGACTTGTTGAGGACACGCTTGAAAAAGAATCGCCCTCTAAAATATCCATCTTAAGATTAGATACAGATTTTTATGAGTCTACCAAAAAAGAATTAGAAATATTATATCCCAAACTTCAAGTGGGTGGAGTTATAATTGTGGATGATTATGGTCATTGGAAAGGCTGTAAAAAAGCTGTTGATGAATATTTTCGAGACAAAAAAAATATTTTTTTTCAACAAGTAGATTATTCAGGAGTTATTGGTGTCAAAACAGGAAAATAAAAAATGATAAAAAGTATTTTAATTACTGGAGGAGCTGGTTTTATAGGTTCTCATTTGGCTGAGCGAATATTTCTTGAGTTTAGAGACTCTAAAATTATCTTATATGACAAAATTACTTATGCAGCTAATAAACAATATTTAGCAAATATCATTAAAAAAAAAAATGTTAAATTTATAAAAGGTGATTTATTAAATTACAAGAAGTTAGAAAGTAATTTAAAAAATGTTGATTTGGCAATAAATGTAGCTGCAGAAAGTCATGTTGATAATTCATTTGGTAATTCTTTGATTTTTACAAAAACAAATACTCTTGGTACTCACTATTTTTTGGAAGCTTGCAGAAAGCAAAAAGTAAATAAAATTTTACATGTTAGTACTGATGAAGTTTATGGTGAAAATTTAAAAAAACCATTTACTGAAAAACAATTTTTAAATCCTACAAATCCATACTCTGCATCTAAAGCTGGAGCAGATATGATAGTAAATGCATATAAAAAATCGTATAATTTAAATATTGTTACCGTAAGAGCCAACAATATATACGGTACGAGACAATTTCCAGAAAAATTAATTTCAAAAACAATTTATAGTTTTTTAACAAAAAAAAAAATGACAATACATGGAAATGGTAATAATTATAGATTTTATCTTTCAGTTGAAGATTTTTGTGATGGTGTTATTAAAATAATAAAAATTGGAAAATCAAACGAAATTTATAATATTGCATCAAACAATTGTTACAATGTAAAAAGAGTAGTTATGATGATTTGTAATTATTTAAATATTAATTTCAAAGACAATATTAAATTTGTATCTGATAGACCATTTAATGATAAAATTTATAAAATTAATTGTTTAAAATTAAAAAAGCTTAACTGGAAACCCAAACAAAAACTAGACAATGACATTCCAGCTTTATGCGAATGGTACAGAAAAAATATTAGTTTATTTAAAATATGAGGATTGTCTTTTTATCCTATAGCGATTTTAAAGGTGGAGCATCAATGGCAGCCCATTCGATTTATAAATCTTTATCAAGCAAAAATTCTTACTTTTTATCATCTGAAAATAAATATAAAAAATCAATCAAGGTCTTTAACATAGTCGGTATAGCCCACATTTTTTTTTTACGAATCATTGAGAAAATTTTGATAAGTTTATTCAGTAAAAAAAAATACCATCAATCTCTAAATATTTTTAGTGCACTCTCTTATCAAGCAATTAGAAAATTTAAGCCTGATATCATAAATTTACATTGGATTAATAGATCTACTATCTCACTGAATGAGTTGATCAAATTTAAGGAATTAACTGTAATTAGTCTCCATGATATGTGGTTTTTAAACTCTACAGAACATTATTTTAATAAACAAAGTAATAATGATAATTTTTTATCTAGATATTGTTGGAAATTGAAGAAAATTTTTTTATATAAAAAAAATGTATTTTTTATTGCACATAATAAATGGATGATGAATGAATTTATTAAACAACATCCTAGATTAAAAAATAAAATCTTCTTAAATAAATATTATCCAATCGATATAAACATTTTTAAACCTAGGAATAAGATTAAATTAAGAAAGAAATATAAATTACCACTATATAAAAAAATTATTTTTTTTTCTGCACAAGATATTTCTGATGAAAGAAAAGGATATATTCATTTTCATAAAATTATTAAAAAACTTTCTGATAATAAAAACATTTTTTTTATATCCATTGGTAATAATAATAAAATTTTTAAAAATTATAATAACCATAGACATATAGATTTTTTACCTAACAATGATGTTGCTGAAATATACTCTCTCTCAGATATTTTTATTTGCACATCTTTAATAGATAATCTTCCGTTAACTATTTTAGAAGCATTATCTTCAGGTAATTTGGTTTTTAGCTTCGACAATGGTGGCGCAAAAGAAGTTCTTAAAAAAATTGGGTATATTTTTAATTTCTCTGAAATAGACAGAATGATTCAAAAAATAAAACAAATTAAAAATCATCAAATTAAAAAAAAATCATTTTTATCTCGTCAATTTGCCATAAATAACTTGCAACCAAAAAAAATTAGCATTCAATATAAAAAAATATTTAATATTATTCATGGAAACCATGTTTCTTAGTATAATTACACCAACTTATAATTCACAAGATAAAATATTATTTTGTATTAATTCTGTAATAAAACAAAATTTTGAAGATTATGAGCATATAATTATTGATAATCATTCTACGGATAGAACTTTAGAATTAATCAAAAGTATTAATAATAAAAAAATAAAGATTTTTTCTGAACAAGATAAAGGTATTTATTTTGCTATGAATAAAGGTGCAAAAATTGCATCAGGACAATACTTGTTATTTTTAAATTCAGATGATTTTTTGATAGATGATAATTTTTTTGAAAATTCTTATAAAATTTTAGAAAATAATAAATATGATATTGTTTACTCAAATATTATTTATCCAAAAAATAAATTTAACATTGAAAGAAAATATAAAACTGGAAAAATTTCGGACAAAATTAAAATTGGTTGGCACATACCACACCCTGGGACAATTATTAATAAAAATTTAATTAAAGATATGGATTATTTTGATACAAACTATAAAATTGCTGCAGATTTTGATTTTTTCTTCAGATGCTTACTAAATAAAAGTGTCTCTTATTTTTATTATGATAAATTTACTGTACTGATGCTTCCAGGTGGTCAAAGCTCAGGTTTCAAAAATGTTATTAAATCTAATATTGAATGTTATGACTCTCTTAAAAAGCATCATTATGCGAAACCTCTATTATTTGTTATTTTTAAGATAATTAGAAAAGTTCTTCAATTTAGTTAAGTAAGTTAATAACAATACATATATCAATAAATTTGTAATAATTAAAATTTTAATATCTATTATAAAAATTTTATAAAATATATTTGGCCATATTATTATTAATATTGTTATTATTAATGATTTACTAATATTAAATTTATTCACTAATAAATGATGTAAATGATTTAAATCACCTTTAAAGGGATTTTTTTTGTTAAAAATTCTTACACAAAAAAGTCTAAACATATCTATTCCAGGCACCATAAGTACAAGAAAAATTTTTTCACATGAAAATTCCTTAGAGTCAAAATTATATTTTTTTATTATATAAAATGAAATCATTGTCGAAAGTAAATATATTCCAGAATCACCCAAATATAATTTATTATTCATATTAAAGATCAAAAAAATAATTATTGGAATAAGTATTAATAATAAACTTTCTATATTTTCATTTCCCATTATATAAAAAATTATAAAATAAGTTAAAAATATTGTGCCTGAATTTCCATTAATTCCATCTGCCATATTCATGCTATTTAAAAATAATATGATAAATAAAGGTGTTATGATGTATGAGGCATTACCTATAAAAAATGTTAGATTTAGAGTTTCAAAATATAAATATTTAATTAGAAAACTATTTTCTAAATTTAAAAATATGATTAAAATTATAAATATTGACGATAATCTTATTTTATAATCCAAATTTATTATGTCATCGATTATTCCAATAAAAAAAATAAGTGATATAACTACTATAATTAATATATCGTGGAGGTCTAATTTTTCACCAAATAAAAGTAAATAACTTAATTGTATTAAAAAAAATAAATAAATTCCTAAACCACCAACAATTGGTGTTTTGTTAGTTTTCTTATATAATCCAAGTGCCAAAGATAGTCTTTTTGAATTTAAATAGAATAATATTAAAAATATTGTATTAAATAATAATAAAATCATTTTAATTTTTTAGCAGGGTTGCCCGCATATTTTCCTGGTTTAATAATATTTTTTGTGACTACAGAACCGGCACCTATCACAACTTTAGAGCAAATTTTTACTGGAAGTATAGTTGAGTTACTTCCTATATATACATTTGAACTTATTTTAGTCTTTGACCATTTGTTCATAGATCCATTTGCTGGTTTGCCATCTTTAAATTTGTCATTAATGAATGTAGTTCCATGCCCTATAAAACAGTCATCACCAATATCAACTAACTCACATATAAATGAATGAGATTGTATTTTTGTATTATTTCCTATTTTTACATTTTTTTGAATTTCAGTAAAAGGACCTACAAAACAATTATTACCAAATTTTGCACCATAAATATTAACTGGGCTTATAATTTTTAAATTATTTCCCTTTTTAATATTTAATATTTGAGATTTTATAATTTTCATTTAGTTTATAATTTTTAATTCAATTAATATATTATGCATCTTAATAAAAGTAATAATTTTTTTATATATTATTTATTTTTAATATTACCGATTTCATTTTTGATAGGTAGTTTTTTTGTAAATATAATCGCAGTTAGTATTTCAATTTATACTCTTATATGGATTTTTAAAAATCAAAATTTTCATATTTTATTTAGGCCACCTTATATCTATCTATTTTTGCTGTTTTGCATTTTTATAGTAAGCTCTTTTTTTTCTAATTATAAACTTCACTCTCTCGAAAATTCTTTTGCATACCTTTCAAATTTTCTTTTATTCATTTCTTTAACACATTTTTTTTTACAAAAAGATAACAAGTTATTTCAAATATCGAAAATTGTATTTGTTATAGTAATATTTCTTTGTGTAGATCTTTGGATACAAAAATTCACAGGAACTAACATCTTTGGTTATGTCACACAACAAGCTGGAAGATTAACATCAGTTTTTAAGGAAGAACAAATACCAGGTGTGATTATTTTTAAATTATCAACTTTTGTTTTTTATTATTTATTTACTCAAAAAAAAAATGAAATACTTTTTAATTACAAATATGTAATTTTAATTTTTATATATTTTTCAATTTTAATTACAGGAGAAAGGGCTGCATCTATTTTGAGCACTTTATTAATTTTATTTTTATTGCTCTTTAATTTAAAATTAATTAACAAAAAAAAATTAATTGTGTATTCTATTTTAATAGCAATTATTTTTTCACTTTTATATAATCAAAAGAATAGTATTATTAAAGAAAGAATTTTTTATACGATTAAACAATCTCAAAATAATGTTTACAAAGTTCTTTACAAAAATTCACTTGAAATTTTTAAAAAAAATATTTTGTTAGGAACGGGACCACAATCATATAGATTTGAATGCCCCAAAATAAAAAAAACATGTAGTACACATCCTCATAATTTTATTTTAGAATTATTAAGTGATAGTGGCATACTATCCCCAATCTTATTAATTATATCATTATCGTCTCTAATATTTTTTAAGATTATTAAAATACATAATAAATTTCACAAATCACTGATTGTGGCATTTACAATATTGTTTTTTTTCCCAATAATACCAACTGGAAGTTTTTTTACCTCGTATCACATGACCTTAACTTGGTTCAGTTTAGGATTTTTATACTCAATAAAAAATATATAAAATAAATATTATTTAAAATTAGGTCTGGATTTTAATATGGGCTCTTCAAAATAGTAATATAATAGAGTAGAAATAACTAATTGCAAAATTAGATATAAAATTATCTTGATTGGCAATGAAAAGTCAATTGAAGATAGTATGTATATAATCAATAAATGAAAAAGATAGATAGAGTATGATATCTTACCTAAAAATAAATTAAATTTAGTTAAATTTTTGTTAATGTTTTTTTTATCATTTATGTAAAAAATTAAGACAAGAATTGATCCCCAAATAGCAATGCAAAAATGAAAAATTATTTTGTAAAGAATAAAACCTTCAGAAGCAATATTATGTAAAATTTTGAAAATTAGTCCTGAAAACAGAATAAAAAATAATATCAAAACTATTTTGTGGAAGAATACTGGTTTAAATTTATCTTTAAAAAAAAATAAAATAAATCCAAATGCGATTGAATCTAATCTATACAGTACAACTCTTCTTATATCAGTGCCCCAATTATCATTACTAGCAAAAAATATTCTTACTAGAAAAATTATTATAATAAATAAAAAACTAGCATAAATTATTTCATTATTTCTTATTCTATCTTTTGCTTTCAGAATGAGTATTAAAAATAAAGGAAAAATTATATAAAACCATTCTTCTACTGCGAGGCTCCATGAAATTGAAAAGTAGTCATTATCAAGCCAAATGAACGCAAAGTTTTGTAAAAAAAATAAGTATTTAAAGAAATCAATTGTAAAATATTTATCTAAAATTATTGATGTCAAAATTAAGCTTAGAACATAAAGAGGGATTGTCCTGTACCAGCGTCTTATTAAAAAAATTTTATAATTTTGAATATTGTCATTTTTAATAATCTTAATAATTTGTGGTGCTAAAACAAAACCGCTTATAATAAAAAAAACCTCAACAGAAATAGAGGAAATAATTTCCAGATTAAGACTGAAACCATTATGTGAAATTATTAAATGTGATAAAGCAACACTAAATGAGGCAATAAATCTAAGTTGATCAATACTAGAGTATCTTTTTATTTCCACTAGGTTTATAAAAAATTATAATTAAAAATATCAGAAGAAATATATTTAGTAAAAAATATTGAAAGTAAAATTAATATAATTATAATCATAATGCGAATAATATTTTTTTTTAAATTCATTTAATTTTATCATATATCACTTTTGAAAAATAATCATGTCCTTTTTTGTTAAGGTGGGCGTTATTAAAATATAAATTTTCAAAATTTAAATTTTTCATTTCATAATACATGTTATTAATATTTATATTTTCAATTTTGATATTCTCAAGAAAATGTTTTGGATATTTTTTACTATTAAGATTTTCTATTGTAGGCAAAATAAATATACTAATTTTGGTATTACTTTTTTTTATTTTATTTAGCGTATTAACAAAATCGTTAATTGTGCTTTTTAAAGCATCGTTTTCTTTTATTTTTATTTCATGATAATTGTCTTTTAGATTAAATTTAAATAGAATGTGATTTAAAATTTCGTTTGTTGCTTTTAGTAATTTATATTCAAACTTTTCATAAAATGGAAAATCATAGAAATTGCTCTTGCCATCAGTTATAGAATTGCTCACTACAATTATTAAATGATTAAAATTTATGTTATTAATTTTATCATTTATTTGATAATTTAAGTTATTAATTTTAAATCCATTTACCCCATAGTTTCCACAAATTGATTTTTCTATTTTTAAACAGAGTCTCTCAGAAAATAGTTCTTTATTATCAATATAAGAACCACCAAAAGTAACACTGTCTCCAAAAAAAATAATTTTTTGTAGGTATTGTGTTTTCTTCCAAGAATAATTAGTTCTCATGCCCAAATGATTAATCTTTACTCTTGATCCTTTGAATCTTGTAACATTTTGATTAGGTTTTAGATGATAATAGCCTTTATCGTAATCATATAAAACTGGATATCCAAAACCGTAATATCTAAATATAATTTCTGAAATAAATAGTAATATAATTAGAGGTAATATTATATGGAAAAGTATTTTTTTCATATTCAATATCTATATTCTTTTAATAATAATTTCATATAATTCTATTTCAGAAATTGTTTTTTTAAGTTTAAAAGATATTATTATGATAGGTTTATCGTTGTAGTGTTTGGAAATTACTGAATAAATTTTTTTCTCAATTCTCTCTAGGCCATATTGACCATCTGTAATTAAAAATAGTTTTTTTTCTTGAGGATTATTTTTTATAAATTTTTGAAGGTAAATTGTAAAATTATCAGCTTGTATGTCCACTATATTTAATTTAATTAATTCATATTTTAATATTTGACTAAAGTAAGGTTCATCATCTTTATCAATTGCTAATATTAAAGAGGTATAATCCTTAAAAAGTTTATTTATTTCATAAGAAATACTTTTTATATATTGTCTTTGATTATTTTTCTCTTTCCAAAATAAATTTTTATTTATTAATTCTGTGGGAAGAAGCATCCTTATTGAATTAGGCAATGTGACACTAATTGATAAAATTATTAATAAAATAATAATTTTGAAACTCTTATATAATTGAAAAAATTTAACTAATAAAAATAAAATTATGCCCAGTATTAGAGTACCTAGATGTCTTTGCCATGAAATTGCTATAGAAAAATCATCATTGATTAATCTATTTCTCCCCCCCCAATAGAGTAAAAATATATAGTATGCAATTATAAACCCTGTATACAAAAAAAATAAAAAATAAAGCTGATTTGTGTTATTTTTTTTAGAAATAAAATAAGTAATCAAGAGCATAATTAGCAACCAATTAAATATATTTAAAGGTATTTCAATTAATTTAAAATTGATCTTTATATCTTTAAAAATTTTATTAAAAAATAAAAAGGTTTTGCTATGGTAAATACCTTTTTTATTAAGTTCTACGAACTGTTTTTTATAAAATTTATTTAAATTTTCAACATCATTAAATATAGTAAATAAATTAAAAGTTTTTACTTGATTAAGACCAATTATGTCAGTCTTATGAACTTTTGTGAAGTTATCTAAAGTTTCATCAAGCTTAATATTACTTTTATATGTATTCATGTTCCATGTATAAAATTTATATGTATTCATGTCCCATATATAAAATTTGTTTATTAGTTGATTACTTAAAAGGGCTATTAAAGTTAAGCCAATCAAAAAAAATTTCTTTCTATAAAAAGAGAGTAAAATAAATATTATTAAGAGACCCAAAATAATTAATAGTCCATTTGGTTTAACCATGGGTAGTGCAGTAACCAATAAAAAAAATATGAAGTGGTCTGAGTTTATTGTTTGTTTATTGAAATATATTAATAAAAGTAAAGATACACATAAAGCAACTATACTGTCCACATATAGTCTATCAATACCAGGTCCTAGAGCATAAATTAAAAAATAAAAAGTTAAGCCTATTAAAATTTTTTTAAGATAATTGATATCAATGAAATTTAAAATGGCAGCTAACAGACTAAATATAATAATAGAGTGGGCAATGTAAGTGATACTTTCAATAAAAATTTCTGTAGTGTTTTTTAAAAAAAAATAATGAAAATAAGAGATAAAATTAATTTTATGATGAGATCCTTTTTGGAGATATTGTATGTTTGATGGCAAGTTATTTTCACTAAAAATAAGTTTTGTTGTAATCCCATATTCAGAAAACTCATCATACTTATAATAAAATAAATCTTTGCAAACCCAAATTAAAATAATGTAAAATAATAATAGAATTACAAAACTTTGTGTATGTTTGAGACTTATTTTTTTATTTATAAGCAGATAAAGAAAAAAACCTATAGATGAATATTTCAGAAATTCATTAGCAAGGTTTAATAAACCAAATTTACCAAAAATTAATAGTATAAAAATTATTAGAATTGAAGTAATTAAGAATGTTCTTTCAAGTTTTATTTTGTAACTTATGTTAAGAAACATACTAAACGACGTTAGTATTAAAAATGGAACTAAGATATGCATGTGAAATATATATTTGAACAATTTAATTATATATAAAAATAATATGATTACAATAATTGTCCCAACCTTAAATGAATCAGAAAATATATCCAGGTTTTTTGAAAAAATAGCTAAAGTTAAATTTAAATATGAGCTTATTTTTGTTGATGATAATTCATCAGATAATACTCGCAGTGAAATAAAAAAGATAAAAAAAAATAATGTAAAGTTAATATTAAGAAAAAATAAGAATAGGGATCTCGCTAAATCAGTATTTTTAGGTATTGAGAAATCTGTGTATGAAAATATATTAGTTTTAGATTGTGATCTACAACACGATATTAAATCTGCAAATTTAATGCAGAAAGTTTTTTTCCAAAATAAACTTGATCTAGTTGTTGGTAGCAGATTTTTGAAAAAAAAAATATCTGGTAACTTAGGTTTTTTTAGATCAATTTCTTCACTCTGTTTTATATTTATAATCAATATTCTTTTTAAAAAGAAAACCACTGATCCACTTTCTGGATTTTTTATTTGTAAGAAAAAAATTATTTTAAAGAATAAAAAAAATTATTTTTTAAATGGGTACAAAATTTTATTTGATATTTTATATAATAGTAATAAAGATTTAAAAAAGGCTGATATTCAAATTAATTTTGGAAAAAGAATAGTGGGAAGCTCTAAATTAAATATAAAAATAGTTGTAATTTTCATTAAGCAACTTTTCTATACTTTTTTAAGGTAAATTTTTTTTCAAATATCAGTACGATAAAAATAAAAGACATTAAATAGATTCCCACAAGATGTTTTGAAGTTGCCCAACCTACGATATGAGGTGCTAGGTTTAATATAAATATAATAAAATAATAAAATGACATTTCATTTTTATGAAATGTTTTCTTAATAATTTGAAATAACAACAATATTATTGATGTATAAAATATAAATTTATTTATTAAGCTAGAAATCATAAAGAGTGCATCTGTGCTTATCTTGTTTTTATACTGATAGCCATCTGGGGTAATATTAAATAGAATAAACTTAATTTTTAGTAAAGTATTTTTTAAAATTATCTTAGGATTGTTTTTAATTGACAGCATGTTTTTGTTTTTATGATAGTCATAAAAATCCCATTCATTAGTAATTCGTTCACTAATTATTGCACTATCAATAAAATCTGTAGAAAATTTTGGATAATAATCAGAAAATTTTACATCTAGAGATTTTGACATGTCGTATGATTTCCAAGTTGATAAACTTGAGCCAAATGGAAATGAGCCCGTTTTAACAACACCAAAGAATCCCCATAACAATACAGCTGAAGTAACAAATAAAATTGGAATAAATATTAACTTTTTAAAATATTTATAATTAAAATATGTCAAAGCTAGAGGAAATATAACACATATTGCAAACATGGACTCTTTTGTTAGGTAAAGAATAAATAAAATGAATCCCACATAAATAAATTTAAATTGTATTTTGGAAATTGCGATTAAATATAGACATGACAATAGAATTGAAGTTATGGAATCAGCAAATGAAATTTCTAAAAAAGTTTTTATATTATATGGAACAATAAAAAAAAAAGTCAATATTAATACAAAGGTTATAAGTTTTGAATTTAAAGACTTTAATGAAAAATAAACTATAAAATAAAAAATATAAAAAAAGATTAAGAACTTAACTGTTATTAAAAAAAAAATATTTTTTGAAATAGATAATAAAATATATAAAAAATATGTATAGAATGGTAATTTTTTAAGCGTAAAATCAATGTTTAAATATTCTACATTTTTTCCTGGTAAGTAAAATTCAAAGGTTTCAGTGTTAGCATATTTATTATATTCAATTAAATTATTTAGTAAATCTCCGTATCCAAAAGGTATTTTTTTTACAATGATATTGTATGTATCAATCAAAAATAAATCTGAGTACTGTGTTATAAAATAGAATGAGTAAAAAATACTTACAATAATTGATACAAAAAAAGATAATAAAAAAATTTTAAGTTTAGTTTGATAATTTATTTTTTTTAAACGCTGATTAAAAAAACTGAAATAATTCATTTCATTACCGCATTATAAATTAAGTTCTGCGATATTGGTCCTGGTAAATATTTAATAACAGTCCCACTGTTATAAATATTAATTTTATTAGAATATTTCTTTATAAAAACATTAATTGGTATACTATTAATTTTTAAATTAGTTGGATGATTTGTTAAAAAATATCTTATAAAATTACTTTTGCATAATAATAATTCTTTTACTGTTAAAGTATATTTTTGAGAACTGTTAGAAAATGCTTGCACAAAAAAGGTTTTTTTAATTTCCTTATCATATCTTTTTTTTTTTCCTTTATATAATTTTTCAATTATTTCTATAATAGTCATAGGAATAAAATAATTTTTTTTAAAATTTAAAAAAAAATTAAGTTTGTAATTGACCTTACCATCTATAAAACTAATTTTATCATCAGATTTTATTATTTTTGATTTATGTAATATTTTAATTAAGCTTAAGCTCCCAACACAAAGACTAATTTTTTTAGTTAATATTTTCTCTTTACCTGTGTGTATAAAAATTTTGTTATTAAGGAGTGATATTTTTTCAATTTTTTTTGGTATTATCAAATTTCTAAAATTATCATTTTTTATTCTTAAAATATCTTTATTGAAAAAATTAGAGATGTAGTAAGTATTAGAAAATTTTTTATTAGTAAAAAGTTTTCTTAACTTAAAAAGCTTTTGATTTTGATGAAATTTTTTAAATTTAGTATTTTTTAAAAATAATGAATATGTCTTAAAATTAATATAACCACCCCAAATATTTGAATTTCCACCAATATTCAAATTTTCATAAAATCTTGCACTTTTTGTAACTTTATTTTTTATATCAGAAAAAATTACCGCGTTTGAATTAAGCTGATCTTTTATTAAAGCACTCAAACCACTACCAATTATTGAATGAATTATAGTTTTCATGTTATATTTTATGTGTGAAGAAAATTTTAATCATAGGGTCAAGTTATAGTATTAAAGATACGTTTTCAAAAATATTTAAATTTGAATCTGTTTCTTTTTTAAATTTTAGGGAAGCCTGGAACAAAAGAAATATTAAAAGTTATGATTTAATAATTTTATCTGGTTTTCATCACTTGATAATTAAAAAAAATATTACTGATTTAAAAAATTATGTCAAAGAATATTTTGATTTTATTTTATTTTTAGAAAATAAATGTAATACAATAATTTTAGTTTCTACTTTTATTCCATCTAAATTTTGTTTTAGTAAGACGGTTTTTTTTTATAGAAATATATTAAGATTAGCTTTTTATCGTGATAAAATTAAAATTATATCATTCAAGAAGATTATTATTGAAAAACATGAAAATAAAATTTTTTTTAAAATTTTAAAATTTTTTGGTTTAAAATTTACTAATCAAATAAATTTGTTAAAAAATATTGAAGATTACTATTTGATGAAAATTCCAAGGCCATTTTTTTTGTTTTTAAATATTAAGCGAAATATGTTTATGGAGCGATTTTTAAGAATTTTTGATTACTCTTAATCTTATTTTAAATTGACGAAATAGTAATTATTTTTTTTTAGTAGATTTATTTCTTTTAAACTATAGTTGGTACAAGGAGCCTTACTATACATGCAAACATTTTCAGCTATATATATTTTAAAATCTTTTAAGTAAGTAACCTCTTTTGCCATTATTTTTTTATTTGTTTCAAAAGAATATATTCTTGGCCATAAAAATTCTGAATTATAGTTTTTTGCATATCTAAGAGTTTGTTTTCCGACAATAGCAATCAAACATATTAAAAAAACAAACTTTGATATTATAATTAGTTTTTGTATTTCAAATTTTCTCGAAAAATATAAAATTAATAATATTAAAGAAGTTATTAAATAGGAATATCCATACCTATAAAGAGGAAATTTAGTTAAAAAAAGTAACGTTCCAAAAATAGAAATTAAAAAAAGAGTTTTAAAATTATCATTAATATTGAAATTTATTACTCTTTTTAAATTGTTTTTTTTGATCAATAAATAATTTAAAAATAATATTAAAACAAGATATGGAGCAACTATATTGAAAAAAACTTTCCCATGACTTTCTCTCCATGATTTGACCCAATTAAATCCTTTTATATATTCTTGCATGGTTATGTCTTTATTTATTCTATTAGGCCAAGCTTTTGACCATGCTTCTCCTGAAGTATTTTCTAACTGTATTTCTTTAATGTCTGTCCATTTAAGTTTTTCAAAGCATGTTTGTTTTAATGGGTAAATTATACAACCAGATACAATTATATTTTTTATAATCCAGAAAAATATTAAAAAACTTGAAATCGAATATATTAATTTCAAGTTTTTGAACTTATAATTCTTAATAAAAATTACGAATGGTATTAACAATACAAATATCATTGTAATTTTATTTACAAAAGCAAATACGGCTATTAAATAAATAAAACTTAAATTAGTTTCTTTATTTTCAAGTAATTTTGAAACTAAAAAAAATAAAGATAAGTGTGCAACAGCGTCATTACCAAAAGAACTATAACGGTTAATTTTATAAGCTATAAAAATGACTATAAATAAAGAAAAAATATTACTTAATGTAATCTTGTCGATTTCGGTAAAAATTTTTAACACATTATTAAAAAAATAAATTATAAAAAAAGATACAATACTAGCTAGAGGTATTACTATTCCTATATCACCAAATACTAAATTATTATTTACAGCAGAGAGGTATTGCATAATGGATGCTGTACCAAATCTAAAATGAATGTTTGCTAAACCAAAAATTATTTTATTCTCATTCAAGTTGCTTACATAAGGGAGATGATATAGCCCTGCATCAGGCCTATTTACATTGCTATATATAATCAAGATAGCAGCAATGAACGATGATAAAAAAATATAATATATTTCTTTTTTTTTCCAACTTTTTTTTTTAAATATTAAAAAAATAATCCCAATAATTAAGAGTAAAGTGTTAAATATTTGATCTAACGGTATAAAAAAATTTGCAAACAAACCTATAAAAGATAGAAATATACAACCAACAATTGATCTGTTATTTATATTTTCTACTTTATTACTAAACTTTTTAAACTTAAGGAAATGTCCATATGAATAAAACATCAAATTAGAAATTAAACAATATATAGTAATTTCAATCATGTTTAAAAAAGCAATGTCCCTATGAATAATATGCTTACCATTATTATACCAGTGTTTAATGAAATAAATACAATTGAGCAAATAATAAATCAAACAAATGATATAAGTTTTATAAAAAAAGAAATTATTTTAGTTGATGATGGTTCTACTGATGGAACCAGATCTTTAATTGAAAATAGTTTATTCAAAAAAGTAAGTAAAGTGATTTATCATGACAAAAATGATGGAAAAGGTGCTGCTATAAAATCAGCACAAGAATTTATTAATGGTGATTTTGTTGTTATTCAAGATGCTGATTTAGAATATAATCCAAATGATTATAAAGACTTATTAAAACCGATTCTAGAAAAAAAATCCGATGTAGTATATGGATCAAGAGTTTTAGGAAGAAATAGATATAAAGTTAAACATTTCATATCTATTTATAGAATTTTTGCAAACCATCTGCTTACTATTATGTCCAATGTTATTAACAGCCAAAGTCTAACTGATGCACATACTTGCTACAAGATGTTTAAATCTAATATATTTAAAAAAATTATCTTAGAAGAAAAAGGTTTTAGTTTTTGTCCTGAAGTAACCACAAAGTTATCAAATATGGGGATTAAAATTATTGAAATCCCAATCTCATATAATGGTAGAAATTTTAAAGAAGGAAAAAAAATTCGATTTAAAGATGCGCTAGAAGCAGGTATAACCTTAATAAAGTATAAATTTTTTAAAAAACAGCATATTAGTTAAAATATTTATGAAAAAAAAAGCAATTATTTTTGGTATAACTGGACAAGACGGTTCCTATTTAGCAGAGCTTTTGATTAAAAAAAATTATGAGGTTCATGGAGTTAAAAGAAGATCTTCATCTTTTAATACATCAAGAATAGATCATTTGTACAAAGACCCAAATGAAAAAAAAAACAATTTTTATTTACATTATGGAGATGTAACTGACAGTTTTTCAGTCTCATCCTTAATTAAAAAAATTATGCCAGATGAAATTTATAATCTAGCAGCACAATCTCATGTTGCTGTCTCATTTGAAATCCCTGAATATACTGCAAATGCAGATGGAATTGGTGCATTAAGAATCTTAGAATCTATTAGAATTAATAAATTAGAAAAAAAAACTAAATTTTATCAAGCAGGAACATCAGAAATGTTTGGCAAAGTTCAAACTGTACCACAAAATGAAAAGACACCGTTTTATCCAAGAAGCCCATATGCAGTTGCCAAAGTCTATGCACATTGGGTTACAATCAATTACAGAGAGTCATATAAAATATTTGCTTGTAATGGAATATTGTTTAATCACGAAAGTCCAGTAAGGGGAGAAACTTTTGTGACAAAAAAAATTGTCAGTGCATTAAGTAAAATCAAACTAGGAAAACAAAAAAAATTATATCTAGGTAATATTGATGCAAAAAGAGATTGGGGACACGCTAAGGATTACGTTCTTGCAATGTGGTTGATGTTACAGAATAAAACAGCAAAAGACTATGTTATTGCAACTGGAAAGCAATATTCAGTTAAAGAATTTGTTAATTTAGTTTTAATTGAACTAAAAATTAAATTTAAATGGACAGGCAAAGGGATAAACGCAAAGTGCTATGACCTTGAAAATAGAAATTGTATTATTGAATGTAGTAAAAAATATTTTAGACCCTTAGAAGTAGATACATTATTGGGTGACTCAAAAAAAGCGAGAAAAGAATTAAAATGGAAGCTGAAATATAATATCAATGATCTAGTTAAAGAGATGGTTTTTTATGAAAATCTAAATTTAACAAAAAATGATAAATAAAAATTCAAAAATTTTTATAGCAGGTCACAATGGCTTAGTTGGTAGTGCAATTCTAAGAAAATTAAAACAAAAAGGTTATAAAAATTTAATAACCATAAGTAGAAAAAAATTAGACCTTACAAATCAGATTAAAGTATTAAAATTTTTAAAAAATAAACAACCTGATTTTATTTTTATTGCTGCTGCAAAAGTTGGGGGCATTTATTCTAATTTAAAAAATAAGGCAGTTTTTATTACTGAAAACATACAAATCCAAACAAATTTAATTCATGGAGCATACTTGTGTGGAATTGATAAATTGATTTTTCTTGGCTCAAGTTGTGTTTATCCAAAAAATTGTATGCAACCAATTAAAGAAGACTACTTGTTATCCGGCAAACTAGAAGAAACTAATGATGCATATGCAATAGCTAAAATTGCAGGCATTAAAATGTGTCAAAGTTATAATGAACAATATAAGACAAATTTTAAATGTTTAATGCCCACAAATACCTTTGGGCCTAACGATAATTATCACAGTCAAAATTCTCATTTTTTCCCATCTTTAATTAAAAAAATTCATGAGTCTAAAATTTATAACAAAAAACAAATTACCTTGTGGGGTAATGGCAGGGCAAAAAGAGAAGTGATACACGTAGATGATTTAGCCGATGCCTGTATTTTTTTTATGAAAAAGAAAACAAGTCATTTTTTAATAAACATTGGAACTGGTAAAGATCATTCAATTAAATTTTATGCAGAATTAATATCAAAACTGATATCTGGAAATAATAAAATGAAAATTATTTATGATAAATCGAAACCAAACGGTGTATCTAAAAAAGTTTTAGATATATCGTTAGCGAAAAAATATGGATGGAAATCTACAATGAACTTAAAGGTATCTATATTGAATACATACAAATCTTATTTAAAAGAAATTAAATAGTGAAAAATTTAATTATAGTTACAGGTGGAGCAGGTTTTATTGGATCTAATTTAATTCAAATATTATTAGATAACACTAAATGTAAAATATTGAGCATAGATAATTATTCAACTGGCAAAAAAAAAAATCATATAAAAAGTAAAAGAATTAAATATATTAACGATAACACAAAAAATATTTCAAAAATCCTAAAATTAAATAAAAAAAAGATTAAAGTAATTTTTCATTTTGGGGAATTTTCAAGGATTTATCAAAGTTTTAGTAAAATGAATGAATGTCTCGATTCTAACACTGTGGGATCACATGAAGTTTTTAATTTTTGTTTAAAAAATAAAATTAAATTAGTTTATTCAGCCACCTCTGCGAGTATAGGCAATAAGGGACAAGATAAAAATTTATCACCATATGCTTTTTCTAAATCAAAAAATTTAGAAATATTGGAAAATTTCAAAAAATGGTTTGGGTTAAAATATGAAATAATTTATTTTTATAACGTTTATGGTAAAAATCAAATTTCTCAAGGAGATATGGCAACAGTAATTGGGATATTTGAAAAACAATATAAAGAAAATAAAACACTAACTGTTGTGAAGCCAGGCACTCAAACTAGAAGGTTTACTCATGTGGATGATACGGTGAAAACTTGCTATTATGCTTGGAAGAAAAATAAATGTAGACATTACAGTATATCAAGTAAGAAAAGTCACTCTATCCTTGCTGTTGCAAAAATGTTCAATCATAGAATAAAATTTTTGCAAATGAGAAAAGGTGAAAGGTATGCCTCAGCCTTAACAAAGATGAATTTATCAAATAAAGTGTATCCAATATTTGGAGAAATTAATCTCAAAGATTATGTTGCAAATATTGTTAAAAACTCCCAAAAAAAACTATAATTCTTTAGTTTACAATATCTTTTCTTTAGGTATAACACTGTTGCCGGTGATTATTGCGAAGGGGTAATACCCGATCCCATTCCGAACTCGG
>ENA-UOXV01000421-UOXV01000421.1-marine-metagenome-genome-assembly--contig:-NODE-421-length-60287-cov-185.095946_pt1 | contig 60287 bp, 58 predicted proteins | sample MGYA00238165_ERZ766961 | MGnify/ENA primary metagenome ERZ766961 (study PRJEB28924, sample SAMN03173240) | marine metagenome | biome: Marine; feature: Water; material: Subsurface seawater | place: North... | reverse complement strand
AAACTAATAATGTATTTAAAAGTCCAACTAAATAAGCTCGTGCATAGGACATTGAACCATCGTAATCAATTAATGAAAATTGAATATCAAATGAAGCTTCTTGTTTCAAAAAACCAAAGCCAAACTCAATACCTCTAGTATCCATGTTTTCTTGAGCATTCATTGTAAAGAATCCAAAAATTAAAACTATAAACAATAGTGTTAATAATTGAGGTAGGATTTTTTTTAATTTCATATGAATATGCAGTATAAAAAAAGGGCTAGATAAATCTAGCCCTTTTTATCAATTTATAACTTTAAATTATCTTGATGGTGGAACGTATAAAATACCACCTTTAGTCCATAATTGGTTTGGACCTCTGTCTGGTAAAATTCCAGTGTCAGCTATATTTCTTTTATAACTTTCACCATAGTTTCCAACTTGTTTGATAATTCTTAAGTTCCACTCGTTATCTAAACCGAATGCTGCACCCATTTCACCTTCAGCACCAACAAGTCTTTTAACTTGAGGGTTTTCTGAAGTTTTCATAGAATCAGCATTAGCAGAAGTAATTCCATACTCCTCAGCTTCGATCATAGTGTTAAGAGACCATCTAACAATGTCTTCCCATACAGCATCACCTTGACGTACAACTGGGCCTAATGGCTCTTTTGAAATCGTCTCAGGTAACACAATGTGTTCATCTGGGTTAGACATTTTAGTTCTTTGAGCTGCTAAACCTGATTTATCAGTAGTGTAAGTATCACATCTACCTGCATCATAAGCAGCAACAACTTCATCAGCTTTTTCAAAAGCTACTGGAGTATAAGAAATTCCTTTTGAATTAAAGAAGTCTCTCATGTTTAGCTCCGTAGTAGTTCCGATGTTTGTACATGCAGAAATACCATTTTTGAATTGGCTTGTAGAAGTTATTCCAGAGCTTTTTCTAACCATGAAACCTTGACCATCGTAGAAGTTTACTCCAACGAAAGTAAGACCAATGTCAGCATCTCTTGAAAGTGTCCAAGTTGTGTTTCTTGATAAGATATCAATCTCACCAGAAGTAAGAGCTGTAAATCTTTCTTTAGCACTTAGTGGAGTGAACTTAACTTTGTTCGCATCACCTAATACTGCAGCAGCTACCGCTCTACATACATCAACGTCTACACCAGTCCAATTTCCAGCAGCATCAGCATTTGAAAATCCTGGTAAACCTTGAGATACACCACATCTTACAAAACCTTTTTTCTGAGTGTTTTTAAGAGTTTTTGACTTCTTAGCAGCCATTGTTTCTGTTGTAAAAGCAAACAGAACTGCAACCATAGCAACTAGAGAAGTTAATTGTTTTACGTATTTAAACATTATTTATTCCTCTGTTTATTTATTTATTTGTTAACAAATAATTCAAAAACTAATTTGAATTGTTTATATTATTAACACTATCTAATTCCGATCAAAGAAAATTTGATCAAAATAAAATGAAAAATATCTATATGTTGTGCTAAATAAAAATTAGAGAATATATGTTGTATGGTGCGCTCTGGTGGACTCGAACCACCGACCCTCGGTTTAGAAAACCGATGCTCTATCCAGCTGAGCTAAGAGCGCAAAATTTACTTTAATGACTTTATAGTACTAATTTAATTTTTAAAAAGTAATTTTTTACTAATTATTAATAAAGTCAAAAGCTCAACTCTACCTATAATCATAAAGCAAATTAAGTAATATTTTACGGAAAAATGAAGATCAGTGAAGTTTAAATCATTAAGACCATACATTGACGAATTTACTGTGTTCATAAGGGTTAAAATAGATAACTTAAAAGAACTATCAAACTCCATACCACTTAAGGTCAATAAAAAACTTAAGAAAAATAATGAAATAATAAAAATAATAATTGATAAAAAATATTTATAAACTTCTTTTATCTCAAAAGACTCTTTTGAAAAAAGATGTTTATTAACATAAATATTTTTGGGCCTACTATATGATAATATTTCATTTAAAGAGAACTTTAATAATGAATAAATTTTTAAAAATCTAATACCTGAGCTTGTTGAAAAAAAGGAACCCCCTATTATAACTAAGATTAAAAATATAAAGGATAAATTTGTAGAATTATTATTTAAAGAAAATCCAATATTTGAAACACTGCTAGTTAAAGAAAGAAAAACTTCTACAAAATTATTATCGAAATTAAAAAATACAAAAAAAATAATTAATAAAGCCAAGAAGTAAACTAGTAAATGAATATCTTCATTGAAAAAATTTATATTGTGATTTTTTGTAAAAACAAGATTGTAAATTAAAAAAATACTAAAAAAAGAAGTTAAGAATAGGAGGGATATAATAATTATTTGAAGATTATTTACTAATATATCAGATAATTCATTAGATGGTAAAAAACCTCCAGATGAAATAATAGTCATAGCTAAATTAAGAGAACTAAAAGTTCTTATATTTAATAAATTCAAGATTACAAATATTGCTAATGTAATAGAAGAGTATAATAAAAATATTTTTAAAGACTGTTTTAAAGTTTCAGCTTTATTAAATGAAATAAAGTTTGTTAAAGATTTCTTGAAACTATTATCGAAAATATCAATTAATAGAATGATTGAGAATAAAAAATAAAGACCACCTATCCATTGAGATGAAGATCTCCAAATTATTAAACTTTGATCAAGATGTTTGATATTATCAAAAATAGTAAACCCTGTTGAAGTAAAACCTGATATTGCTTCAAAATAAGAATTTATAAATGTTAAATTATAAATACTAAAATAAAAAGGAATACAAATGATTAATGGAAGAAAAAAGTAACCAAAGATAACTGTTATAATTTTTTCATAAATTGTAATTTTTTTTTCTATCTTATCTCTGGAAAAATAAAAAAGTGATGCGAAAATTAGCGAAATAAAAAAAGTCCAAATATAAGTGTTTAGGTTTAGATATAAATTTAGATAATAAGAATAAATAATATTAAAAAAAGAAAGAATAGAAATTAAATAACAAAATGTACTCAAATAAATGAGTTTAAAATATTTCATAAAATTAAATTGAGCTTATACGAAACATATTTTCAACAACATCTAAAGACTCTTTTTTAGCTAAAAGAACTACTACATCTTCTTTTTTGAAAACAAAATTTGATCTAGGTATAATGACCTCATCCCCTCTTAGAACAGCACCAATTCTTATCTCCTCAGGAAGGTCAGATTTTTTTAACTCTTTATTAATAAGTTCAGATGTTTCTATTATCTCTGCCTCAATAATTTCAAATTCTCCATTTAAAATACTATAAGCATTTTCAATTGTACCTTTATGAACATGTTTCAGGATACTTGAAACAGTATTCATTCTTGGGTCAATTAAATCATCTATTTTTAAAGAAGATTGTAATAAAGAATAATTAGGCTTATTAATTAATGCCATTGTTCTTTTGTCATTTAAATCATCTTTATCTTTAGTAAATTTTTCTACCAATACACTTACCATTAAATTATCTTCATCATCATTTGTTAGTGCTAAAACTGTTTGCACCTCATCAAGGTTTGCTTCAATTAAGACTTCCTCATCTAGGCCATTTCCATTTATAATGATTGTATTATTTAGTTCACTTGCAATAAATTCAGCTCTTTCTTTGTCTTTTTCTATTATTTTAACCCTTGCTGAGTCGAAAGTTTCCTCTAAATTTTTAGCTAAATTAAATCCAATGTTTCCACCACCTATAATTAAAATTTTATTAGAAATTTTTTCATTATGCCCAAATGCGCTTAAGGTATCCTGCATTTGAGAAGCATTAATGGCTATGTAGGCTTTATCATCTTTTTTTATCACGTCTTCTTTTTTTAATACGGCGAACTTTTCGTTTCTAATAACACCCATGATATTCGCATCTAATTTTGGAAATTTCTTAGTAAGGTCTTTTAATTTGATATCTATTAAAGGGCAATTTTCATTTATTAAAACCTCTAAAAGTCTAATTTTATTCTTAGCAAATGGAACATTATCCAGAGCTCCTGGTGCCTCAAGTTTTCTTTGTAATGATTTTGCAATTTCAATTTCTGGAGATATTATTACGTCTATTGGTAAATTTTCTTTATTATAAACTTTAGTAAATTTTGGGTTTAGATAATCCTGAGATCTTATTCTTGCTATTTTTTTTTGTACATTAAAGATAGAAAAGGCAATCTGACATATAAGCATATTAATTTCATCGTTTCTTGTAACGGCTATAATCATATCTGCTTCAGATGCATTAGCTTTTTCTAGTATCGATGGATAAGTTGCTTTACCAACAATTGCCTTAACATCTAATGTATCATCAATTTTTTGTATATCTTCACTTGATTGATCTATAACTGTTATAGAGTGACCCTGCTCACCAAGAATTTTAGCTATGGTAAATCCAACTCTACCAGCACCACAAATAATAATATTCATTTAGTTTAATTCCTTAATTCCTAAACCTTTAAGCTTTCTGTGCAAGGCTGATCTTTCCATGCCAATAAAATCTGCTGTTTTTGATATATTTCCATTAAATTTTTTTAATTGAGTAGTTAAATACTCTTTTTCAAAGTTTTCTCTAGCCTCTTTTAATGGCACAGATAAAGCGTTTTCTATCGGAGATGTAGCATTATCAGGATTTTTTAAAGACTCTTTAATTATATTTGAAATTTTTTCATCAGTATCAGGCGATAAAATTGCAATTCTTTCAATTAGGTTTCTCAACTCTCTTACATTACCAGGCCATTCATAGTTAATTAGATATTGATTATCAGCGTCAATCTTTAATTTTTTAAGATTATAATTTGAAGAAATTTTTTCTGAAAAATACTCTATTAGTAAAGGGATATCTGAAACTCTTTTGTTTAAAGGTTCAACATTAATTTCTAAAACATTTAATCTATGATAAAGATCTTCTCTAAAGTTCCCAAGTTCAATTTCTTTTTTAATATCCTTGGTAGAAGAACAAATAATTCTTACATCAACATTTATATCATGATTACCATTTGTTCTCTTAAATTTTTGATCAGTCAATACTCTTAATATTTTTGATTGTGTTTCCAACTGGATTTCGGAAATTTCATCAATTAATAATGTTCCGCCACTAGCTTTTTCTAAAGCGCCATATGAGATTGCACCATTTTCTTTTTCTTCTCCAAATAATTCAAGTTCATATTTTTTGATATCTAACAAAGCAGCATTAAGAATTATAAAAGGTCCTTTATTACGCTTTGATTGTTTGTGAACTTTCCTTGCAATTAACTCTTTTCCAGATCCAGTTGGGCCATTAATAAAAATTCTACTTTCTGTAATTGAAACTTTATTAATTTCATCTTTAATATTTTCTATATTATTGCTTTTGCCAATTAAGTCATAGGAATAAAAAAGTTTATCCTCAAACTCTTTATTCTTATTTTTTAAATTGATATTTTCTACAGCACGATTTACAAAATTCATTAATCTTTCTTGATTAAAAGGTTTTTCAATAAATTCAAATGCACCAGTTTTTAAAGCTCTTATGGCCATTTCAATGTTTGCGTGGCCTGTAATGATTATTACTGGAATGTCAGAGTTTTTACTTTTAATATGAGATAAAAGTTCTAATCCATCATTGTCACCCTTATCTAATTTAACATCAATAATTGCAACATCAGGAAGTTTTTTATCAATCTCATTTAAAGCTTGATTGTAATTTGCAGCTATCCTTGTTTTGTAACCAGCATCAACAATAAGATCATTTATTATATTTCTAATATCCGCATTATCATCGATTATTAATATTTCGGTACTCATTATACTTTTAAAAATTCAACAGTAACTTTGGCACCATCGTTTAAATTTGCAAATTTGATTGATCCATTGTGATCATTAATTATTTTATTAACTATTGCCAAACCTAAACCAGTTCCCTTTTTTTTAGTGGTAAAATAGGGGTTTAAAATTTTTTTAATGTTTTCTAAATTCTTAAAACCCTTACCATTATCTTTTATTGTAAATTCTATATAATCATCATAGTCATTAATTTCTATACTAATTTTACCTTTGGTATTGGTGATTTCTAGACATTTTTCTTGAACACTTTCTATAGCATTTTTAATTAGATTGAAAAAGACTCTACTTAGCTGTTCATTGTCAGATCTGTAAAAAATTTCTTTTTTTTTGCTTATTAAATCTATTTCAATATTTTCATCCAAAGTTTTTAAAAGTTTTAAGTTGTCATCAATAATATTAACTAAATTGTTATTTTTTAAAATTGGTTTTGGCATACGCGCAAAGTCTGAAAATTCATTTACCAAATTTTCAATTTGTTTTATTTGTTTATCAATAATTTTTAAACTATCAGTAAAATTTGTTTTTTGCTCAGAAGATAAAACTTCAGAAAATTTATTTCTGAGTCTATCAATCGTTAACTGAATTGGGGTTAATGGATTTTTTATTTCATGTGCAAGTTTTCTTGCTAAACTTTCCCAAGCTTCATGTCTTTCAGTTATAATGAGTCTATCTTGTTGAGATTTTAATTTTTCAGTCATTAGATTGAAATTTTTATTCAAAATTTCCATGTCTTTATCAGTTTTTATTTCAGGTACTTTAATATCTAAATTACCTTTTCCAATATCTGCTGAGGCAATAATTAAATTGTTAATAGACCTAAAAAATCTAGACGAAAAGCGAATAGCAATAGAAATCGATAAAAAAAGCAATAAGGTAACAATGATAAGATATATTAGTGCAAAAGAAACTTTAATTCCTGTTTGTTTATTTAAAACTGTATAATAAAAATTAACAGCCTCCTCAGAATCTATTAAATATTGTGATATTTTTTTATCTAAATATTTAATAATGTATAAATAATTACCCTCAAAATTTTCAAGTTTAATTAATGATGCAGATTGATTTTCAAATGCATTAATAATTTTAAGTGGTCTTGAGTCAGTTAAAACCATTTCAAGTGCTTCTGTAAGAGGTGGTGAATAATCTTTTGGATCTTGTAAAGTTGTTAAAACAAGTTGCCCCTTATTATCTATAATATGCACCTCATCCATTCCCCTTATTAATTTTTGAGTATTTAAAAAACTTTTAAATTGATCTAAATTAATCTTTAGGAAATTTGAACTTTTATTTAAGTCATAAGCAATTAAAATTATTTCTGATTGTGTTTTTGACTTTGCTTCCTCAGTATAGCTTTTTGCTATTTCATAAGAATTATTAACAGCCGAAATTATTTTTTTATCTAAGTATTTATCAAGCGCAAAAGTTAATAAAAATAATGAAAATAATGAAATTAAAAGTGATGGAATTAAAGTAAAAAGAGCAAAAAAAGTTATGTATTTTATATTTGCTTTTGAGCCACTTACATCGACATCTACCTTTAATGAATTTTTGACTTCATAAAAAATCATTATAAATAAAAGTATTAGCAATCCTATACTTGCTATTAATAGAAACTGTAGGTTTTGATCGTTTAATTTAATAAAACTTTTGTCTATAAAAGTTAAAAAAGTAAGAAAGCCCAATGATAATGTAATTGTGAAAATTATCGTAATAAATATATTTTTTTTGATAAAATCCAGCATTATGAGATAAATGATATAATTATAATTTTTATCATGAATATTAGTTTTATAATACTAGCTGGTGGAGAAAGTAAAAGATTTAATTCTAAGACACCTAAGCCCTACCATCTTTATAAAGGCAAACCTTTATTAATGCACTCTATAGATAGAGTAAAAAGTTATAAAAAATTTAAAAAAATAGTTATAGTAGTTCATAAGAATCACACAAAATTTATTAAAAAACTCAAAATTCCAAACATTAAAATTATTAAAGGTGGCAGAACTAGAGCTGAGTCAGCTTTCAAAGGGTTAAATAGTTTAAAAAATTCAAATACCAAATATGTGATGATTCATGATGCAGCAAGACCAAATTTTTCCTTAAAATTATTAAACAAATTGAAAAAAGAAATCCAATTCAATAATTGTGTTGTTCCTGCTATACAAACTGCAGACTCGGTCAAACAGAAGATTAAGGGAAAAGTTAAAAATTTAAAAAGAGAAAATATTTTCTTTATGCAAACACCTCAAGCATTTAATTATAACGAGTTATTTAAGCTCCAAAAAAATAAGAGTTTGGAAGTGACAGATGATGCTAATTTATTTGTAGAGGCTGGTAAAAAGATAAAAATTATTAAAGGAGAACTAGAAAATAAAAAAATTACAATTAATTCAGATATTAAATCAAATGTTTCAATAAAATATGGATTAGGTTTTGACGTCCACCGATTAGTTCCCAATAAAAAACTATACCTTGGTGGAATAAAGATTCCATCAAAAATTGGTACATTGGGTCATTCGGATGGTGATCCTGTTTTACATGCTGTAATAGATGCTGTTCTTGGTGCTTGCGGAATGGGCGATATAGGTAAAAAATTTTCAGATAAGAGTAAAAAATTTGAAAATATTAGGTCAACAATTTTATTAGATAAAGTAATTGATCAAATTAGACTTAAGGGTTTTATCATCAATAATTTAGATATTAATATAATTACAGAAAAACCTAAAATTCAAAAATATAATAAAAAAATTACAAATTGTATTTCAAGGATATGTAAAATTTTGCCCTCACAAATTAACATCAAAGGCAAAACAACTGAAAAATTAGGTGTAATTGGAAAAGAAAAAGCTATAGCTTGTGAAGTAATAGCCTCAGTAATTAAAAATGATTAAAATTTTTAACTCTTTATTTGTAACTATGTTGGGTTTAGGTAAAATTAAATATATACCTGGAACTATTGGATCTTTTGTAACAATAATTATACTTTATTGTTTATTTCATATTATAAATTTATCTCCAAATATATTTTTGTTTTTTTTAATATTAATATTTATTTATTCTTTTTATGCAGTTTCAAGTCATATAGAAAATAATGAAAATAAAGATCCTGGAGAAATAATAATTGATGAGTTCATTGGTCAATCCATTCCTATCTATTTATATGAAATTTCTCATGGAACAGAAAAAACACAAAATGAAGCAATAATTTTTTATGGAATTTGTTTTATTTTATTTAGATACTTTGACATTATGAAGCCATTTCCAGTAAGTTTTTTTGATAAAAATTTCAAAAATAGTTTTGGTGTTATAATGGATGACGTTTGTGCTGGGTTTTATGTTGTCTTATCACTAATTTGTTTCATGATTTTAAAAAGTTATATTTTGTAATGAAAAATCTTGTAAAAAAGTTATTAAAAAAAAAACTTAAAATTTCTGTTGCAGAGTCCTGTACAGGAGGAATGCTTGCAAGCTCAATTACTTCTATCAGTGGTGCATCTAAAGTATTTAGCTTAGGTCTTGTTACTTATTCTAATCAAGCAAAAATTAATGTTTTAAAAGTAAATAAAAAAATTATCAAAAAATATGGAGCTGTAAGCGCTGAGTGTTGTGAGGCAATGGTCAAGAATTTAGCAAAGATATCTAAAGCTCAGATTAATATATCTATAACTGGAATAGCTGGACCAAATGGAGGAACAAAATCAAAGCCTGTTGGATTAGTTTATATTGGAGTTAAAAAAGGTAATAGATTATTGATATCTAAAAATTTTTTCAAAAAAAAATCAAGAAATTCAATTCAAAAAGTTACGGTTAAAAGATCTCTAGAAATTTTAAATTCTTTAATCTAAATAAATTATATCGTTTCAGCCCTTTTTTGAAAAGCATCAGCAATTTTGTTCAAACCAAATTCAAATGATTTTTCCATTAATACATTTAGAAATTTATTTTTAATCTCAAAATCTACATCAAAATAAACTTCTGTTGTGTTATTGTTTTCTACAAACTTCCAATTATTTTGCAAATGTTTTAACGGACCATCTAAATTTGTAACATTAATTGTATCATCTTTCTTATTATATCTGACATCACTTTTGTATGTATCGCTAAAGGGACCTTTTCCTATTGTAAGATCTGCTATAATATAAATTTTATCATCCTTTATTTTTCTTTCATAAACTTTCGAATTCAAACAAAAAGGAATAAATTCAGGATATTTTTCTATATCCAAAACAAATTCAATAAGTTTATCTTTTTTTCTATTTATTACTCTTTTAACAGATGCCTTGGGCATTAATGATTATTAATTCTATTTTGTTGTAGTTTGGTAAAATCCTCATCTGCATGATAAGACGATCTAGTTAATGGTGTTGATGAAACTAACAAAAAGCCTTTAGATTTTGCAATTGTTTCTAATTCTTTAAATTCATCTGGATGATAGTAACGATCTAAAGGATGATGTTTAACTGATGGTTGTAAGTATTGACCGATTGTTAAAAAATCTACATCTGCAGCTTTCAAATCATCCATAACTTGAATAATCTCTTCTTTTTTTTCTCCCAATCCAACCATCAATCCTGATTTTGTAAAAACTTTTTTGTTTATAGATTTTGCATTTTTAAGAAGTTCTAATGATGAAAAGTATCTAGATCCTGGTCTTACTTTTAGGTAAAGTCTTGGAACTGTTTCAATGTTGTGATTAAAAACATCTGGGTTTGCTTCTAATACTTTTTTATAAGCATCTCCTTTTCTTAAAAAATCTGGAGTTAAGACTTCAATAGACGTATTTGGATTTTGTTTACGCGTTTGATTAATAACATCATGGAAATGATTAGAGCCACCATCATCAAGATCGTCTCTATCAACTGATGTAATTACAACATGCTTTAAATTTAATTTTCTTACAGCTTCAGATATTTTGATGGGTTCTAATGGATCTAACTTTCCAGGTTTTCCAGTTTTAACATCACAGAATGCACACGCTCTTGTGCAGGTATCTCCCATGATCATAAAAGTTGCGTGTCTCTTACTCCAGCATTCGGTTATATTTGGACAGTTTGCTTCCTGACATACTGTTACGAGATTATTACTATTTACAACTGTTTTAGTTAAAAAAAATTCTTTACTATTAACTAATTTTGATCTGATCCAAGATGGTTTTTTCTTGATTGGATTTATTGGTTTATTTACTTTTTCAGGATGTCTAACTGTCATTAATTTTTAATTATATAAAGGGTCTCGCCTTCTTTGCCAAATAAAAATTTCTCTCTTATTAAAGTTTCGACATAATCTAAGTCTAATTTATCACTTAATAGGGAATTTTTAAATTCAAAATCTTTAATCTTATTTGTCAGATCTATTTCTTTATTTTGTAAAGATATTAAAACTTCTTTTTTTTTAAAATATGAAAATAGGCCTCTTTCTCCATCTAATAAATTAAAAAAAAAATAAAGTATCAAGAACGTGGAAATTAATAAAAAATAATTTTTTTTTAATTTACTGAACATTATTGAATTTTATTCATTCTTGCTTTTTTTCCAAGCTGTTCTTCTATACGTATTAATTGGTTATATTTGGCGACTCTTTCTGATCGAGCAAGAGAACCTGTTTTTATTTGGTTTGAGTCTGTTCCAACTGCTAAATCAGCTATAAAAGTATCTTCACTATCACCCGATCTATGAGATATAATTGTCTTATATCCTATTATTTGAGCAAACTTAATAACTTCAAGAGTTTCAGAAACAGTTCCAATTTGATTTAATTTTATTAATATTGAGTTTGATGAATTGTTTAAAAACCCTTTTTTTAATCTTTCTAAATTTGTAACATAAAGATCATCTCCAACGATTTGAACTTTATTTGTTGATCTCATTATTTTATTCCATGACATCCAATCATTTTCTGCAAAAGGATCTTCAATTGATTTAATTTTATATTTATTAATAATTTTTTGATATCCTTTAATAGATTGATCTACTGATATATATTTTTTAGAATGAATTGAGTATTTATTTTTATTAAAAAGTTCATTAGCCGCTACATCAAGACATATAGAAACGTCTTTGCCATTTTTAAAACCTGACTTTTTAATTGCAGCAACTACTAAATCTAACGCTTGTTCATTATTGTCTATCATTGGTGCAAACCCACCTTCATCTCCGACAGAGGTTGATAAACCTTTTTTCTTAATTAAGTTTCTTAAATTGTTAATTACAATAAAACAAATTCGCATAGCTTCAGAAAAATTCTTAGCTTTGTCTGGTCTAATCATAAATTCTTGAATTCTCAACCCATTATTGGCGTGAGCACCACCATTAATTATATTCATTAGTGGATAAGGTAGTCTAAAATTATTTTTTACTAGGAAGTTTTTATACAATGGTATTTTTTTAATTTTTGCAGAAAGTTTTTTAGCAGCCATAGATACAGCCAAAATTGCGTTGGCTCCCAATTTAGTTTTTTGTCTAGTGCCATCAAGGTTTATCAAAATTGCATCAATGCGTTCTTGGTCATGAACATTAAATCCCTTTAGTTTTTTTGAAATTTTTGTATTGATAAGATTTACAGCTGTTAATACACTTTTACCTAAGTACTTTTTGTTATTTTTATCCCTTTTTTCAAATGCCTCGTAAGTACCAGTTGATGCTCCAGAGGGACATATAGCTGATGAGCTTAGACTTTTTGAATAAACTTCTGCTTCAATTGTGGGATTTCCTCTACTGTCAAAAACTTGACGAGCCCTTATTTTTAAAATTTTACTCATTTATTTTTTTATTAAATTATCAATTTCAAAAAGTTGGGATAATAATTTTTCTAACTTATCTAATGGAACCATATTAGGGCCATCTGATGGAGCATTGTCTGGATCTTGATGTGTTTCAATAAAAACTCCCGCTACACCAACCGCTACTGCAGCTCTAGCTAAATACTCTACAAACTCTCGTTGACCACCACTCGTTTCACCTAAACCACCAGGCTGCTGTACTGAGTGAGTTGCATCAAAAATTACTGGATACCCATTTTTAGCCATGATAGGTAAAGATCTCATATCAGAAACTAAAGTGTTATAACCGAAGCTAGCACCTCTCTCCGTAACAAGAATATTATTATTACCTGAGTCAGCAATTTTTTTTGTTACATTGACCATGTCCCATGGAGCAAGAAATTGTCCTTTTTTTACATTTATAATTTTATTTGTCTTTGCGGCAGCAATTAATAAATCTGTTTGTCTGCATAAAAAAGCAGGTATTTGTAATACGTCAGCATGAGGAGCTACTAATGAACATTGTTCAGCATTATGAATGTCCGTTAATATTGGTACATTTAAATCTTTTTTAATTTTATCAAAAATAGGTAGCGATTGTTCAAGTCCTGCACCTCTTTTTCCTTTAAGGCTAGTTCTGTTAGCTTTATCAAATGAAGTTTTATAAATAAAACCCATATTAAATTTGGCAGTAATTTCTTTAATCTTACCAGCCATGTCCATTGCATGTTGTTCAGTCTCTAATTGACAAGGTCCAGCAATAATACAAATTTTATTTTTATTTGAAATTTCTATATTTCCACAATTTACTTTAATATTTGTCATCTATGATTTTTTGCAGCTTTGATAAAAGATGAGAATAATGGATGTGGATCCAAAGGTCTAGATTTAAATTCAGGATGGAATTGAACAGCCACAAACCAAGGGTGATTTTTTAACTCTATTATTTCAGGAAGCTTATTATCAGGAGATAATCCAGAAAACATCATGCCTTTATTTTCAAATTTATCTTTATAAGCTATATTTACTTCATATCTATGCCTATGCCTTTCTTTAATAAGATTCGATTTGTAAATTTCTTTTATCAAAGAATTATCTCTTAATTTAGCATCGTAAAGACCAAGTCTCATAGTGCCACCTAGGTTTTTATCAGTTCCTTTAATCACTTTACCATCTTTTCTCCATTCAGTAATTAACCCAATAATAGGTACCCCACCTTTACCAAATTCACTTGAAGTTGCTTTTTTAATATTCAATTTATTTCTAGCAAACTCAATTATAGCCATTTGCATGCCAAAGCAAATTCCAAAAAAAGGAACTTTATTTTGTCTTGCATATTTAATTGATGCAATTTTTCCCTCAGTCCCTCTTTTACCAAATCCACCTGGTATCAAAATTCCAGAAACACCTTTTAATCTTTTTTTAATTTCTGAAACTTTAAGTTTTTCTGAGTCAATTCTTACTAAATTTACCTTTAAATTATTACTAACACCCCCATGCGTTAATGCTTCATCCAAAGATTTATAAGCATCTTTAAGGTCAACATATTTACCAATAATTGCAATATCGATTGATTTTTTTGTATTTAAAACAATCTTAGTAATTTTTTTCCAAGGATTTAAATTAACTTTTTTCTTTGATTTAATTTTAAAATAATCAAGAACTTGTGTATCTAAATTTTCTCTATTAAAACTTATCGGTGCTTCATAAATAGTTTTTACATCAACTGTTTGGATTACATTTTTAATATCAACATTACAAAATAGCGATATTTTCTTTCTGTGCTCTAATGGAATTACTCTTTCTGATCTACAAATGATTATATCTGGCTGAATGCCTAAGCTTCTAAGTTCTTTAACTGAATGTTGAGTTGGTTTTGTTTTAATTTCATCTGATGCTTTAAGATAAGGAACTAATGTTAAATGGATAAACAAAGCATTTCTTTTACCAATGTCATTTGAAAATTGTCTAATTGCCTCTACAAAAGGAAGGCTTTCAATATCACCTACTATTCCTCCAATTTCACAAATAATAAAATCTTCTTTAGATGTATCATTCTTTATAAATTCTTTAATTCGATCAGTAATGTGTGGAATTACCTGAACTGTTTTTCCCAAGTAACCACCCTTACGTTCTTTTTTTAAAACATCACTATAAATTTTTCCTGTTGTAATATTGTCAGATTTTTTTGAAGCAATTCCTGAAAATCTCTCATAATGCCCTAAATCTAAATCTGTTTCAGCCCCATCATCTGTTACAAAGACTTCTCCGTGTTGAAATGGACTCATTGTTCCTGGGTCTACATTTAAATAGGGATCAAGTTTACGTAACCTAACTTTAAAACCTCTTGATTGAAGTAGATATGCTAAAGAAGCAGATGAAAGTCCTTTTCCTAAAGATGAAACCACGCCGCCGGTGACAAATATATATCGCGCCATGGAAGTATCTTATAGCGATTTATTTATGAATTGAAAAGTATTAATTATTATTTTCAGGAATTGAGGGCATGTCATTGCTATTTTCCTCAATTTTGTCTAATACTGAAGTAGTTGGAGCCAACTCACTTCTCGAGATTATTGTTAATGCCAAACTGCAAATAATAAATAATGTTGCAACTACAGCAGTAGCTTTTGTCATAAAATTGCCAGCTGTTCTGGAAAACATAAAATTATCTTGAGATACACCAATCCCTAGGGCTCCGCCTTCTGATTTTTGTAGTAAAATTAAAAGAACAAGCACAAAAGCTATGACTAAATTAATTACTAGTAAAATATTTTCCATGGGGATTAACTATATGTTTTTTTAACTATATCAATAAATTTATTTGCATTTTGGGAAGCACCACCAATCAAAAAACCATCAATGTTGCTAACTTCTTTTAAGTTTTTAATATTATTAGGATTAACAGACCCACCGTATAAAACTCTGGGAGGTTTACCCTTAAATTTACTTTTGATGTAGTTTACTGTTTCATAAAGATCTTTTGACTTTGGAATAATTCCAGTGCCTATTGCCCAAACAGGCTCATAAGCTATGAATATATTGGACTTATTCTTAATTTTATTTAGTCCAATTTTAATTTGCTTTGATAAAATCGACTTTGTCTTTTTTTTTCTTTTTTCAGATAAGGTTTCTCCTATACAAAAAATAACTTTTAATTTTGAGTTAATTGAGTTTTTTATCTTAAGGTTAATTAATTTGTCATTTTCACCATTTGCTCTGTTTTCTGAATGACCAATAATTACAAATTGTGCTCCAGCATTTTTAAGCATTCGAGCATTTATAAAACCAGTATATGGACCATCTGTTTCACTTTCGTGACAATTTTGACCTCCAAGACCTATTTGACAATTTTGAAATTTTTTAGAAAAAGAACTAATTAATGTATAAGGAGGACAATAAATCAATCTTCCTTTATTTATCTCTTTAGATTTTGAAAATTTAATAACTTTATTTAACGAATTTATGGATGATATACTTCCATACATTTTCCAATTTGCTATAAAATACATATATTTATTTGTCATAATGAAAAATTTAATCTATAGCTTTGTATTTTACAGATCAATATATTTAATGACAAAATGATAAGTAGTTTAAGAAATTTTGCAAAAACTAAAGTAGCTGGGATATTTATATTCATAATAATTATACCGTTTGTATTTTGGGGCATGGGTAGTGTTTTCAGTGGTGGTAATACAAATAATATTGCAAAAATTAATAACAAAAATGTTTCAACCCAAGATTTTATGGATTATTTAAATCGATCAGGTTTAAGCCAAAAAGTAATTAAAGAAAACATTGATAAAAATATACTAGAAGAACTTTTATCCACGTTAATTTCTTCTGTATTATTGGATCTTGAAATCAAAGATTTAGATTTGACTCTATCAGAAGATGAAATGGTTAAGAGAATAAAAATGAATAAAGAATTTTTAGATGAAAATGGAAAATTCAAAAGAACTCTTTATGAAAAATTTTTATTAAAAAATAATATGACTGCTGCAATGTATGAAATGAAGTTAAAAAGTAATGTCCTGCAAAAACAACTATTTACATATATTAGTAGTGGAGCAAAATCCCCTGATTTTTTTGTTGAAGAATATTTTACTGAAAAAAACAGCAAACTAACTGTTGATTTTATAGACCTTAATAGGTTCTATAAAGCAAAAGAAAAATTTAGCAATGAAGATTTAATAAAATTTATAAATGATAATTCTGATAAATTAAAACAAGAACATATTGATTTTTCATATATCATTATTTCACCAAAAATATTAACAGGGTCAGATGAATTTGATCAAACATTCTTTAACAAGATCGATGAAATAGAAAATCAAATATCAAAAAATGTTGATTTTAAATCTATAGCTAATGATCTTAAAATTTCTCCGACAATTAAAAAAGATTACATTAATTTTTTAAACGAAAATACTATCGAAAATATAATTTATAATTCACGAAAAAATACTACAGAAATCATAGAATATGATGGAGCTTATATTCTGTACAATATTGATCAAATTAATGAAAAATTAGCTAGTTTAAATGATAAAAGGTTTAAAGATCAAATTAGCAATGTTTTATTTAAAAAAGAAAAATATGAGTTTAATAAAAAAATCCTAGATCAAATTAACAAAAAAGAATTTAATCAAGCTTCTTTTGATAAACTTGGAAACAATAGCATTCAAAATTTTAAACTAGAGTCAAAAGATGATGATTCAAAATTTGAAAAAAATTCAGTAGAAATTTTATATTCTATGCCATTAAATGCCTTTACTCTTGTTTCTGATTATAACGATAATATTTTTGTTGCGAAAACTGTTAAATATGAAGAACCATCTTTTTCAAAAAATTCCAAAAACTATAATGCAATTTCAAATGAAGCTAGTTCTGAGAACAGAAATACAATCTTAAAATCTTTTGACTATCTACTTAATGATAAATACAAAGTAGTAATAAATGAAAAGACACTTGAAAGAGTTAAAAATTATTTTAGATGATGCTTAATCGAAACTTTAAAGATTTCAAGTTTCGTCACCAAAGGAACGAAAATCAAATTCTATATACTTATTATAAAACGAATAATGATAGTGAAATTTTAAATTTAATTGATAATTTTCTAAAAGAAAAAAATAGTTTTATTTTTGAGTCTGTCGAAAAAGGTAAAATAAGAGGCAGATATACAATATTTGGGAAAAACCCAGATAAAATATGGGAATTCAATAATAAGAATTCATACCTAATTAAAAATAAGATTAAAAAAAAAATTAAAGGTAATCCTGATAAGATTATAGAAAATATAATTGAAGATTTTAGATTTAAGACGCCTACAGGACTACCTCCTATATGTTCATTAATTTCTGGTTATTTTTCATATGACTCAATTAGATATATAGAAAAAATTCCCAATAATTGTAAAGATGACCTGAAACTTCCTGATGTAAGACTTTTAAGACCAAGAACATTAATTATTCATGACAACTTGAAAAAGAAAATTTTTTATATAGCTAATGTTTTTAAAGATGAAAAAATAAACAATTATAGTGAAAAATACTTAGAGATTGAAAGTGAAATTAACGATTTATTAATTCAATCATCATTATCAAAGAAAAATTTAAAAATTACAAAAAAAGAAAAAATTCAAGTCAAATCTAATACTACTAAAAATAAATTCTTGAGTATGGTTAAAAAAGCAAAAAATTATATTAAGATTGGTGACGTATTTCAGGTGGTTCTAAGTCAAAGGTTTGAAGCTAAATTATCCAAAAAACCATTAGAGATTTATAAAAAACTTAGAATTACTAACCCCTCACCTTTTATGTATTTTTTTAACTTTGAAGATTTTCAAATTATTGGTGCAAGTCCAGAAATTTTAGTTAGATTAAGAGATAACAAGATTACTGTAAGACCAATAGCAGGAACTAGACCAAGGGGAAAAAATTCTAAAGAAGATAATTATTATGCGAAAGATTTACTTAAAGATAAAAAAGAATTATCAGAACATTTAATGCTATTAGATCTTGGTAGAAATGATGCGGGTAAAGTTTCTAAGATAAATACAGTCAAGGTTACAGAGAGCTTTATTATTGAAAAATACTCACACGTTATGCACATTGTTTCAAACGTAATTGGTAGTTATAATAAAAAATATTCAAAATTTAAATCCTTATTAGCTGGATTTCCAGCAGGAACTGTATCTGGTGCACCTAAAATAAGAGCAATGGAAATTATTGATGAATTAGAAACAACAAAAAGAAAAGTTTATGCTGGTGGAATAGGTTATTTTTCTGCTAATGGTGAATTTGATACCTGTATTGCTCTTAGAACTGCTATTTCAAAAAATAATAAATTTTATGTTCAAGCAGGTGCTGGTATTGTAGCAGACAGTAATCCGATTAAAGAGTATGAAGAAACTGTAAATAAGGCTAAGGCTTTATTAAATGCTTTAAAATAATGAAAATAATACTAATTGATAACTATGATAGTTTCACATTCAATTTGTATCACTATCTTTCTTCTCTAAATACAAAAGTGGATGTTATTCGTAATGACAAAATTACATCAAATCAAATATTAAAAAAAAAATATGATAAGATTGTAATCTCACCTGGTCCAGGTAATCCTAATCAATCTGGAAATTGCATTAAAATAGTAAAATCTCTATATAAAAAAATACCTATTTTAGGTGTTTGTTTAGGCCATCAGATTATTGGTCAAGTTTTTGGTTCAAAAATAATTCAGGCTGATAAACTAATGCATGGAAAAACAAGTAAAATAACCTCAAATAGAACTGGGATATTAAAAAATCTACCCTCACTGTTTGAAGCAACAAGATATCACAGTTTGATTATAGATAAGAAAACACTTTCAAAGGAACTTGAGATTACAGCTCAAACTGAAGATGGTTTAATTATGGGAATAATGCACAAAGAATATAACATTCATGGTGTTCAATTTCACCCTGAAAGTATAAAAACTAAGGTAGGCATTAAAATATTAAAAAACTTTATCAATTATAAGATTTAATGGAACAATATTTAAGTAAATTAAAAAATAAACAAAATTTATCATTTGAAGAAAGCAAAGCTGCTTTTGAAATACTAATGGATGGTAAAGCTTCAGAGGATCAAATTTTTGATTTCCTAACGCTTCTTTCAGCAAAGGGTGAAGTTGCAAATGAGATTGCTGGAGGAGTGTATGTTTTAAGAAATAAATCAAAAAGAGTTAATGTTAAAGATTGTGTTGATACATGTGGCACAGGTGGTGATGGAATGAATACACTTAATATATCTACAGCATCTGCTTTATTATTATCTAGTATGGGAGTTAAAGTAGCTAAACATGGCAATAAGGCTGTGTCATCAAAATGTGGATCGGGTGATGTTTTAGAAGCACTCAATATTAGAATTGATTTAGAGCCCAATGATATTGAAAAACAAATAAATAATAATAATTTCGGTTTTATGTTTGCGCCAAACTATCATAGTGCGATGAAATTTGTTGGACCTACAAGAAAAAAAATAGGTAAAAGAACAATATTTAACATGATTGGACCTCTCAGCAGTCCAGCGTTAGTAGAGAGACAAGTTGTTGGAGTTTTTGATCAAAAATTATTGAGAATTTTTGCTGATGCTTTAGCTAATTTGAATATAAAATTTGCTTGGGTTGTTAATAGTAATGATGGATTAGATGAAATATCTCCATATGCAAAAACAAATGTTATGCAGCTAAAAAATGGTGAAATTTCTGAAATAACAATTGATCCTAAAGAATTAAATATTGGTGCAAATAAATTTGATGATTTGATTGGTGATGATGCTGAATTTAATGCAAGTAAAATGATAAACATATTTAAAGGTGAGGACAATGATTTTTCAAAAGCTGTTTGCTTAAATGCAGCAGCAGGTCTTATTGTCGCCGAACAAAATTCAATATTTAAAGATGCTTATGAGTCTGCAAGATCACATATATTATCAGGTCAAACTTTTGAAAATTTAAAAAAAATACAAAATGCCTGATAATATTCTAGAAAAAATAATTAAAAAAAAAATTGAACGTATTGATTTATTAAAAAAATCAATTTCATTAAAATCCTTAGATGAAAAAATTGATCAAAATAGATTATTCATTAATTTTAAGGATAAAATACAAAAGAATATCGATAATAATAAAATTTCTTTAATAGCTGAAATTAAAAAAGCTAGTCCTTCTGCTGGTATAATAATAGAAGATTATGACCCTATAGAAATAGCAAAAATATATTATAATAATAAAGCAACTTGTTTATCTATACTTACAGAAGAAAATTTTTTTCTTGGTAATCTTATTCATGTAAGCAAAGTTAAAGAAAAAATAAACTTACCTGTTCTTTGTAAAGATTTTTTTATAGATAAATTTCAAGTTCATCTTGCTAAAAGTTATGGTGCAGATGCTATATTAATAATAATCGCTGGTGTTTCTGATGAACTAGCAAATGATTTATATGAGGAAGCGTTAAAACTTAACATGTCTATAATAGTTGAAGTGCATACTGTTGAAGAGGCAAAAAAAGCTCTTAACTTTAAAGAGGCATTAATTGGAATTAATAATAGAAACCTTAAAACTCTTAAAACAGATATAAATACAACTTATGATATCCATGATGTTTTAATTAATCATAGTGGTCCTTTAATCTCTGAGAGTGGGATTAAAACAAAAGAAGAACTTCTTGCTTTAAAAGATAAAACCAACATTAAAACTTTTTTAATTGGTGAATCACTTTTAAAAAATTTGGATGATAATACAATTTTTTCAATTCTTTAGTAAAATAAACCGCTATTTTAAACACTTTTTAGCTATTGTTTATTTAGGAGAACTTTTGTAGAACAGATTTTGTACGATATTTGTTCTTATGCTTACAAAAAAACAAAAAAACTTGCTTTTATTTATCAACAAGAAGTTGAGATCTTCTGGTGTATCACCCTCTTATGAGGAAATGAAAGAGTCGCTTAATTTAAAATCAAAATCAGGAATTCACAGATTAATTAGCGCATTAGAGGAAAGAGGATTTATTAAAAGATTAGCACATAAAGCTAGGGCTTTAGAGGTTATAAAACTACCTGAAACTGCATCAGCTAATGATATTTATAACAGTTTTTCACCAAGTGTAATAAAAGGTGGTTTAGATGAAGAGAATGCTAAATCAGATGAAATTGAAATACCAGTTTTAGGTAAAATAGCAGCAGGAACTCCTGTTGAGGCAATTCAAAATGAGGTGTCTAGAATACCTCTACCAAGTAATCTTGAGAAAAATGGTCAATATTTTGGTTTAAAAGTACAAGGTGACTCAATGATAGAAGCTGGCATTAACGAAGGTGATACCGTAATCATTAAAAGATCAGATACTGCTGATAATGGTAAAATTGTAGTAGCCTTAATAGATGAGCATGAAGCAATGTTAAAAAGAATTAGAAGAAAAGGCAAGACTGTTGCATTAGAAAGTGCAAACAGAAATTATGAAACTAAAATATTTGGACCTGATAGAGTTAAGGTTCAAGGTGTTCTTGTATCTTTATATAGAAACTTCTAAGAAAATAGTCTAAACATTTCCAATGTCTAAAATAGCAACAAGATTTGCTCCGTCTCCTACTGGAGCTTTACATATAGGAGGTGTAAGAACTGCTTTATTTAATTGGCTTTTTTCAAAAAATCAAAAAGGAACTTTTCATTTAAGAATTGAAGACACAGACAAAGAAAGATCTAAAGATGAGCATAAAATACAAATTATTAAATCTTTAAAATGGATAGGCATTGAGCATGATGGTGAAGAGTATATTCAATCTACAAAAATTAATGATCATATTAAAGTTGTAGATGAGTTACTTAAAAATGGAAATGCTTATAAATGTTATTGCTCAACAGAAGAAATTGAAGATCAAAAAAAAAGAGCGAGACAAAAAAAACTTCCATACATTTATAATAGAAAATGTAGAGATCTTTCTCAAACAGATGCACCTAAAGATGTAAAGCCTGTAATTAGATTTAAAAGTAAAATAGGTGGAACAACTATATTAAAAGATTTAGTCCAAGGGAATGTAGAAATTGAAAATAACACAATTGAAGATTTTATAATTTTAAGAAATGATGAAACGCCAACATATAATTTATCTGCAACGGTTGATGATCATCAAATGAATATGACACACATTATTAGAGGAGATGATCACAAAATTAATACTTTTAAACAAATGCAGATATACATAGCTATGAAATGGGATTTACCACAGTTTGCTCACATACCTCTAATTCATACCATTGAAGGTAAAAAGTTATCAAAAAGAGACAACGCATCAACATTAGATGACTATTCAAAAATTGGAATAATGCCAGATGCTCTAAGAAATTATCTTTTAAGACTTGGCTGGTCTTACAAAGATAAGGAGATATTCACTCTAGATGAAAGCATAAAATATTTTGATCTAAAAGGAATTGGTAAATCCCCATCTAAACTTGATATGAGCCGTATTCTTTCAATGAATGAACATTATATTAAAACAATTGATGAAAATGAACTATACAATCAATTACTTCAATATTGTGAGTTGTTTAAAGAAAAAATTGATACAGATAAAGAGAGCAAACTTAAGCACTCATTATCATTCCTTAAGAATAAAGCTAAGACACTAGAAGATATCTATAATAATGCTAAATATATAATTGTTGATGAAGTTGACCTAAATCAAGAAGATTTTAAGCTAATTGATGATAATGCAAAAAAAATTATATCAGATTTTTCAAAAAAATTTTCTACAGTAGAGAATTTAACTAAAGAAACATTGGAACCAATATTAAATGATTTAATCAAATCATATGAGACAAACTTTAAAAGCGTTGGTCAACCATTAAGAATTATATTAACAGGTTCTAAATTTGGTCCTGGTATATATGATATAATTATTTCCTTAGGAAAAGTTGAAGTAGAAAAAAGGCTAAATAAGTTAGTCTAATACTTAAAAATAATCTGATAAAATTTTAGCAGTTTTTTCAGTAGATGAAGTGTCTGATTTAATATCATTTAATGTTTTTTTTATCACTTCTAATTGTGATTTCATTAAATCGGGGTGATTTAATAAATAATTTACAGAATTGAATATTTCTTTTGGATTACATTCTTTTTGTAAGAGTTCTGGAATAATTTCTTTATTATTAATTATATTGATTATATTTGCAAAACGTACTTTTACTAAAGATTTCATTAAAAAATAGTTGATCATATTAATTTTGTAAATAATTATAGATGGAACATTTGCATTACAAATTTCTAAAGAAACAGTACCTGACTTTGCAACTGCAAATATAGAATTATTTAAAACTTGAGATTTTATGATTTCATCTGAAACTACTTGAGAATTTTCTATTTTATCATTTTTAATAAAATCGTTAATTAAATTTCTATTTTCATTAGTGCCATGAAAAATAAAAGCATAATTATTAGATTTATTATTCATCAGTTTGATAAATTCTGATAAAATTGGTAAAAGCACATTGGTTTCAGAATTACGACTTCCAGCAAAAATTGAGATAATTTTTTTTTCTTTGTCTATTAATGATGAAAGATCTGTTTTAGTTTTATTATCTTGTTCCAGTAAAGGATGACCAACAAAAGTATTGGTAATATTTTCTTTATCAAAAAAAGTTTTTTCAAAGTTAAATAATAGTAGCATGTGATCTACAAATTTTTTAAATTTCTTAACTCTGCCCTCTCTCCATATCCACACTTGTGGTGCAACATAATGTACAGTTTTTATATTCTTGTTAATTTTCTTAACTCGTTCAGCAACTCTTAATGTAAAATCTGGGCTATCAACGCTAAATAATATATCAGGATTAAATTTGATAATTTCTTCTACTGTTTTATTGATCTTATTTCTTATTTTAAAGATGTTTAATAAAACACTTGTAAAACCCAAGTATGTAATTTCTTTAAGATTAAAAATTGAATTTATACCTAATGATTTTAAATGATTGCCACCAACAGATAAATATTCAATATCTGGTTGTATAGTCTTTAATTTAGATATAACCGTGGATGCTAACTTATCTCCGGAAGGTTCGCCAGTTAATATAAAAATTCTTTTCATATTGTTTTGATAAATATTTTATTTTTATTAGCAAAGTTTATACATTTAACTTTATCTAAAAAAATATTTTGATTAGCTTTTAATACAATTCCACCAATATTTACTTTTTTACAGTCCTTCAATGTATCAAGGCCAACGGTTGGCAAATCAACTCGAATATCTTGTTTTTTTTTGGGTAATTTAATCAAAATAGCTTTAATTTTTTTACTTTTTTTAATTGATAGAATCATTTTTTTTGTTCCTTTTGAGGTCTCTTTGGCAATGACAAAGTTATTCCTTATAATTAAACCTTGTACGTGATTATGAGCACTCAAACTTTTTAATGATTTAATTCCTTTTCTTATATTAATTAAGTCTATTTTATGGGGTTTAATTTTAGTAAAGTTACCTTTTGATAATGTTAATTCTGGATTATAAAAATTTGATTTAATAACTCTGATTTTATTTTCAGCTAAAATTTTAATCAATTCTTTTAAGATAGCTGCATCACCCAATTTTGAAGCTCTAATTATTCTTGGTATGTAATAAATACCCTTAATATCTAATTTCAAATTAGATATTCTTGGCTTATCAATTTTGCCAGCAAATAAAACTTTGTTGCACTTTTTTTCTTTAATCAACTTAAGAATTTGTCCAAATTTTCCGATACTTATAAAATGAGCATTTTTATCATTTTTAAAACGATTATTTTTACTTAAATCAATTATGAAATATTTCTTATTTTCTTTTTTTAAAGTTTTTAGTATTATTTGTGGAAAGTCTGTACTACCTAAGAATAAACCAATCATTTATTTTAAAAATGGGGTGCAAATTGGTCTTTTTTTGTCTTTATTTATAAAATCCAAAACATCTTTAACTAAAGGGTTATCTGTATATTTTCCGTTAAGATTCTTTAAGTTTTCACTAAGAACTTCAGTTTTAAAAATTTCTTTATAGGCATCTGTAAGTCCCAAAATGTCTTTATTAGATACTTTGTCTCTCCTTAAACCAACAACATTAATTCCATTTAGATAATTTCTATTACCTGTCGATAAGCCATATGGGATTACATCTCTTAATACACCTGTCATACCACCTATCATTGCCCTTTTACCAATTCTCGTAAATTGTTGGACTCCACATTTTGCTCCTATGATTACAAAATCTTCAATTTCTGCATGGCCAGCTATTGCAGTATTGTTGGCCATGACAATATTATTACCAATAATACAGTCGTGCGCAATATGTGCACCAATCATTATTAAATTATTATTTCCTATCTTAGTTAACCCACCTCCTTGTACAGTACCAGTATTTATCGTTACGTGCTCTCTAATAGTATTATTATCACCAATTAAAAGTGTAGTTTCTTCACCTTTATACTTCAAATCTTGTGGATCACTTCCTATTGACGCAAATGAATAAAGTTTATTTCCTTTTCCAATAGTGGTGTTCCCAGTAATATTTACATGAGATTGGATTAAAGTATTTTCTCCAATTTCTACATTTGGTCCAATTGTTGCATAAGGCCCAATCTCTACATTGGTAGAAATTTTTGCCTTAGAGTCAATTATAGCTGTTTTATGTATCATTTATTTTCTTTTATAAATCTTCTTAAGTCTGTTGCAGGATATCCCATAACTTTTGAATTATTTGGTATATTTTTAATAACACCACTACCGCCCCCTATTTGGACATTGCTCCCAATATTTAAATGTCCTGAAATACCAGCTTGTCCACCTATCATAACATTGTCTCCTAGCGATGAACTCCCTGCAAAACCAACTTGTCCAGCAATAATACAGTTGTTACCAATCTTGTTGTTATGAGCAATATGAACTTGATTGTCTATAAATGTATTTTTACCAATAATTGTATTTGATAAAGAGCCCCTATCAATAGTTGCACCACATCCAATTTCAGAATTATCTTCTATTATAACTATACCAATATGCGGATATCTAAAATTTTTTTTTTTATCCGGAAAAAAACCAAAACCTTTTTTCCCTATAACACAACCATCTAATATATTTACATTATTACCTACTAGGGTTTTTCTAATTATTACATTAGAACCTATCGAACAATTATCCCCTATCACTACATTACTTTCTATAATTGAGTTGTGACCAATTAAACAATTTTTTCCTATCTTTACATTTTTACCAATTAAAACATTCTGGCCAAATTTAATTTTTTTAGATGATGAAGTTTTTTTAATATTTTTTACTGTATTATCAAAATCATCTGTTATTGAGTTTGGGTAAAATATTTTAGTAATTTGCGCAGTTGCAATCAATACATTATCAACAATTATTTTTTTACAACTAGCAGGTAACAAGTTTGATAAGTTTTTGCTAGTAATACAATAAGAAGCTTTAGTTTTAGAAGCTAGTGCTTCATATTTTTTTGAATGAAAAAAAGTAATCTCATTAATATTTGCAGTTACTAAATCATTAATATTTTTAACTTTAGACTTATTAAAATTTTCAATATTATCAATTGATGCAAGCTTTAATAGTTTGGCTATATCGAAAGGACCTTTGTTCTTAAAAAATGGATTAATCATTATTTAAGTTTTTTTATCAAATAAAAATGAAAATACTTATCAAGAAATATTACTGATTATTTTCTATCAACAATAGTTGCAGACCACTGTGCATCTGCCATTTTTTTTCCTTCAACAAAGGCTTCACCCTTATACTTCCATACTTTTCCATGAGATCTCGTGGCCTCAATATTCAATTCTAATCTGCAATCTGGGATAACCGGGTTTCTGAACCTTGCTTTTTCAATGCCCATTAAAAAAACTAACTTATTCTCATAAGTTTCTTTATCAATACCAGCAGCAGTTAAAGCTGCAGCCGCTTGCCCAAACGCCTCTACAATTAAAACACCAGGCATTACAGGATTTCCAGGAAAATGTCCCTGCACAAAGAAACTATCTTTTCTAACATTAACAATGGCTGTAGCTGAAAAAAGTTTTTTAATATTAATTAATTCGTCAATTAAAAGCATTGGTTCTCTATGTGGAAGTAAATTTATTATCTGTTCTTTATTTAAAGAATTTGACATTTTTACTACTTTACTTTGATATCTTTAATTTCTTTATTAGCTAACTCTAATATATCTTTAGTTACATCAAGTTCAGTTTTGCCAATCACCACCATTTTTTTTTGTAAAATTAATGACAAGTCATTATTTTGTGAATATTTTGCTAAAATAGGTTGTAATTTTTGTACAAGTTCTGACTTGGCCTTTATTAATTGATCATTGGATTCTTTTATTAATTTTTGTCTGAGGTTTTGATATTCAAGTGCTTCTTTTCTTAAGTTTTTTACTTGTTTTGCAAAATCTTCTTTTGATAAAATATTTTTTTGAGAAATTAATTTTTGATCTTTAGCATTTAAATCTTTTTCTGCTTTGTTTAACTTGGCAATGCCATTTTTTTTTATACTTGTGATTTGTTTAGAGATTGAAATACCAGCTTTTGATTTTGACATAACAAAATCTAGATCAAAATAAGCAATTTTGATTTCTCCATGTGTGTTTGTTGTTATCGTTAATAATATTATTACACTTAAGTATTTATATATTTTTCTAAATATCATTAAAATGTAGTTCCAATATTAAATCTAAAAGTCTCAGTTTTATCTGAGCTTTTTTTAGTAACAGGTTGTGCAAATGAAAAATTCAAGGGTCCAATCGGTGTTAGTACGTCCATGGCAACACCAACAGAACTTCTTATAACATTAGACTCATCGATACTACTGTCATAATCAACACCCCAAACATTGGCAGCATCAAAAAAAATATTAAAATCAGTATTTTGAAAAGATGGAAGGATTTGAGGAAGTGTTGTTGATATATTTAAGCTAGCTGCATAATTACCACCAACATAGTCATTATTATCAGTGGGTCCAATTTTCCCACTTTCAAATCCTCTTAGTTTATGACTCGGTATAAAAAGTCTTTTTGATAATCTCACATCATCTCCTGAGATTGAATTTGCTGCTCTACCAAATAGACTTATTTTACCTACCATATCAGATACTAAAGATTTATATTTATTGATTTCAAAACCATTAATAATTTCATTTTGATCTGAAACTAAAGGAATACTTTGATATAAAGAGGTTTTATAACCATCTGTTGGTTGATAACTTCTATCTCTTAAATCGTAATCTAAAGAATATGCAAAATTAACATCAAAATAATTTCCCTCTTGTTTTTTTATAGCAGTGGATGCAGTTGAGGTTGTTGTAAGTTTTTCTACATCTGTAATCAGTGATGGACTGAAAAAAAGATTTTCATATTGCTCAAATCTTGTACCAAAACTAAAGCCTAGGTTGGAAGTTTTGTAGCCACTTTCAGTCAAATTGTCTGTAGAAGAGCTTTCAATAGAAGTAAATAAATCATTATCACCATAACCAAAATTTGGTTTCAAATAGGTAAATTTACCTTTTATACTATCATCACTAACCATCAGATTGGTATCAAGTTTAATACCTTTTCCCAAAAAATTATTCTCTTTTATACCACCACCTACACTTGAACCGTTTGTACCAACACCAGCACCTAATGAGATTTCACCAGTTGGTTTTTCCTCAACAATTATATCAATGATTTTTAAATTTGCTTCATTTCCATCGGTAATTTCAGTTTTTACTTTTGAAAAAATATTTTTACTTTTCATTTTGCTGATAGATTTATTAAATAAAATTTCATTATAAGGATCACCCTCATCAACAATTAAAGTGTTTCGTAATACTTCCTCTAAAGTAATGTTATTTCCAGATATATTAATTTTTTCTACATAGAATTTTTCAGTCTCTTCCATTGTAATAACAAAATCTAATTTATTCTTATCAATAATTTTTTCCTTAATTTTTGCATTAACAAATTCATATTGTTTAGAAAGAGCAATTTTATCAACTTCATCTAAAATTTTTTCAATGTTATTAAGTGAATATTTTTTTCCTTTTAATTTATTTAACACTTTAGTGATATCTCTAAAATGATCTTTATTGAAATCTGTTGGAAGCTCTAGCTTAAGATCATTAAAAAAAAATTTTTCTCCAGCTTCAATATTAAAAACTAATTTAAATGAATTATTTTTTTGGGACTCAACGAATGTGTCATTAATTTTTGATAAATAATAACCTTTGTTTTTGTAATAGTTCGTAAGTAATCTTTTATCAAGTTTAATTCTTTGTTCATCAAGATAAACTTTATTAGAAATAAATTTCCATGGTTTAGAAGTTTCAGATGCAATAACATTTCTAAGTTTTCTATCTTTTAATTTTTTATCACCTAAGAAAATAATTTCACTAATCTTAGCTTTTTTTCCTAAATCAATGTCATAAAAAAGTCTAATTGTATTACGATCATTATCACGTGTTAGGGAAGTTTCTATTTTTGAAAAATAATAACCATTTTGTTTAATTATATTTTTAATTAAATTTAAATCAGACTGATAAGTAGAATCTTTAAAAGGTTTTCTATTTTTAAGTTCCATTTTTTCATTTAAAGCTTTTACAAAACTTTTGCTTTTAACACCTCTTATTTGTAAATCTTCAATGATAGGATTTTCGACGACTTCAATTAAAAGAGTGTCATCGATAATTTTAAAATCTATTTTGTTAAAAAAATCTGTTTTATCTAATTTTTTAATAGCAATATTTAAATCATCAGAATTATAATCTTGGTTAATATTTAAACCACTAAAAATTATAATAGATTGTTTTGAAAGTCTTAAGTTTCCTTTTACTTCAATGTCGTTAATAATGTCAGCAAGAGCATTAGAGACTAATGATATAAAGAAAAAAAATATTATAAAAATTTTGTTCATTACTTGAAGCTTATACACATAAAGTGTCAATTTTTAAACTTACATAATCATTTAATGACCTAATTTGACCAATGTTTCTGGGCTTAATTGACTTATATTTTTGAAATTCTTTTTTTTTAATAATTTTTGATAAAATTTTATAAATATCTAAAAAGCTTAATTTGTTATTTAAAAAATTTTTTACTAAACAATCATTTGCACTTACAATTATTGTTTCAAAAAGTGACTCTTGTTCTGGAAGAGTATCAATTAATTTAATTATTGGAAATTTTTTTGTATCCACATTCTCAAGGTTTAAATTATTTAATAATGAAATATCAATTTTTTTTGATTTAATTTTTTTTTCATTATTTTGATATAATGAGTTAAAAATTGGTATAGTCATGTCAGTATCATGAACTAATATTTTGAGTAACCCATTATTAAATTTAACTAAAGCATGGACGTAAGATTTAGGGTGAACTAAAATTTCTAATTGATTGTATCTTAAATTAAAAATTTTTTTTGCTTCAATTATTTCAAAAACCTTATTCATCATCGTTGCAGAGTCTATGCTAATTTTCTTTCCCATACTCCAACTAGGATGCTTTAGGGCTTGTTTTCGTGTTATTGATTTAAATTTTTTAATTGGGTAATTTTTAAACGGCCCACCAGATGCTGTGATGAATACTTTTTCTATATTATTATGAGATAATTTATTAGTTAAAGACCAAATAGAAAAATGCTCCGAGTCTACTGGAATGAATTGAGTGTTATATTTTTTTAATCTTTTTTTAATCAATGACCAGCCACAAATAATTGACTCTTTGTTGGCTATAGCAATTGTTTTGGAATATTTGATTATATCTAAAGTCGGCTTCAACCCACTAAAGCCCGAGATAGCACTCATTGTATAATCAATTTTTTTTTTAATAAATATTTTATTAAGTGCATCTAAGCTTGATAAAATATTTATCTTTCTTTTTTTAAGGAGTTTTTTAACTTTAAGATAAGAGTTTGGATCAGTAATAATAATATTCTTTACATTAAATGTTTGGATTTGTTTAAACAATTCCTTATAATTTTTATGTGCGGTAAGCAAACATATTTCTATATTTTTTTTATCTTTTTTAAGAATATTAATTAATGATTTACCTATAGATCCTGTTGAGCCAAGTATTGCAATTTTTTTTTTCATTATAAGTTGAAACTAAATAATAATATTCCAATTGGTAAAGCAAATATAATACCATCAATTCTATCTAAAAAACCCCCATGGCCTGGTAATATATCACTTGTATCTTTAACTTTTGCTCTTCTTTTTAAATATGAAATTAAAATATCACCAACTTGAGATGTTAATGAAATTAATAAAGTTATTATAATTAAATATAAAAGATTATATTCTAAGAGTTCATTATAGAATATTGGAACCAATACTAATGAAAATAAAAAAGATCCAATAGATCCAGATATTGTTTTTTTTGGACTAATCTTAGTAAGTTTTTTACCTTTAATTGTTCGTCCTATTAAGAGGCCACCTATATCAGTTACAATAGAAACTAAAATTGAATAAATTAAACATATTTTTAAATGGGTCTGTTCAGTTTCTATATATAAAATTAAAAAAACTAATGAAGACAAATAAATGAGTGATAATAATTTAAATAAAAATTTTATTATCAGGTTTTTTTTCTTATTTTTTTTAAATACCTTATAAATTAATGAGTTAAATTCTATCCAAGTGACAACTGAAATGATTATAAGTGAAATGATTAAAATATATGAGTAATTAATCATTAAATATAAAAGAAATAATAGCAATATAGAGGTAACTATTCTTTTTTTTAATTCTAAATTCATTATACAGCTCCAAAATTTCTTTTTAATGATTTAAATTTTCTAAGTATTTTTTTATAATCATTTTTTTTAAAATCTGGCCACAGTTTTTTTTCAAAAAAAATTTCAGTATAAGCTAATTGCCATAGTAAAAAATTACTTAGTCTATTTGTATTACCTGTTCTAATTAATATATCAGGATTCGGTATATTTTTAGTATACAGATTATTTTCGATGTTTTTTTTTGTTATTTTCTTTTTCGTTTTGAGGCTCAATTTAATAGCATCAATTATTTCATCTTTTGATCCATAATTAAGTGCCAAATTGATTTGTAATTTATTGTTTTTAGATGTGTCTTTTTCAGATTTAAATAGTAGATTTTGCAATTTTTTAGAAAATTTTTTTTTATCACCTATTATTTTTAATCTTATTCCATTCTTGATTAATTCACCAATTTTTTTGAGTAAAAAATTTTCCAATAAAGTGAATAAAAATAAAATTTCTTTTTTTGGTCTTCTCCAATTTTCTGTTGAAAAAGTATATAATGTTAAATACTTAATTTTATGTTTTATTGACTCTTTGATTATATCTTCAACTGTATTTAGACCTTCTCTATGACCTAGATTTCTTGAATTTTTATGTTTAATTCCCCATCTTCCGTTTCCATCCATAATGATGGCAACATGTTTAATTGGGTTCATATAGTCATTATTTCTTTTTCTTTAAGATCAACTTTTTCATCAATTTTTTTGATATGATCATCTGTGAATGTTTGTACTATTTTTTCAAATTTTTTTTCTTCGTCTTCACTTATATCTTTATTCTTAAGTAAGTTTTTTAGATCATCGTTTGCTTCTCTACGTATATTTCTAATTGAAACTTTACATTTTTCACCCATTGATTTTATGACTTTTTTAATTTCACCTCTTCTCTCTTCACTTAAATCTGGAACTGGTAATCTAATAAGCTGTCCATCAATTTGAGGATTTAGACCTAAATCTGATTTTTTTATGGCTGCATCTATTAATGGCACATTATTAGCATCCCAAACTTGGATATTAATCATTCTTGCTTCTGGTGTAGTTATGCTTGCAACTTGATTTATTGGCATTGCTTGGCCATAAACATCAACTTTAACCAGATCTAGCATACTTGCGTTAGCTCTGCCAGTTCTTAAAGATGATAATTCTTTTGTAAAAACCTCAATGGTTTTGTCCATTTTTTGGTTGTATGTTTTATCATTGAACATTTATTCACCAATTTTTAATCTGTAAAAATCTTTAATTTTTAAATCAGTTACACTAAGATCTTTCATAATATCTTGTACTTTTTTTTTAGGTTCCATTACCCACGCTTGGGATAGAAGGCTATTCTCTTCTTTAAATTTATTAATTTTACCTAAGCTAATTTTTTCGGCAATTTCAGCTGGTTTACCAGAGTTTTTTAATTCTTCATTAATTAACTCTTGTTCTTTTTGAATAACTTTTTCGTTAATTGAATTTGATTCAAGTGCTAAAGGGTTTGAGGCTGCCACATGCATTGCAAGTTGTTTTCCAAAAGATTTAATATTTTCTGAGGTATCTTTTGTTTCAAGAGATACTACGACAGCGAGTTTAGATAAATTATCTTTAACAACTGTATGTAAATAATTGAAGTTTTTAGCGCCCGCATGATTAAATGTTTTAATTCTACCTATAGTAATTTTTTCACCCATTTTAGCAATTAAAGCTACTAAATTTTCTTCTACAGTTTTACCATTTTTCATAGAAGATTTATTTAATTTTTCTGCATCAGATTCATTTATGTTATTCAATTCACTCAATTCTTTGGCAAATGATATAAAATCTTCATTTTTAGCAACAAAGTCTGTTTCACAATTTAATTCAATAACAGATGTTTTGTTTTCATCTCCACTTGTGGCTACAACACCTTCTTTGGCATCTCTTGACATTTTTTTTGATGCTTTTGAAATTCCTTTAACTCTTAAAATTTCGATTGCTTTATCTAAATCGCCACCAGATTCTTTAACTGCTAAATTACAATCTTTAAAACCAGCTCCTGTTGCTTCTCTAAGTTGTTTTACTTTCTCTATATCACTCATATTAATTTAACTTTTCTTTCTTTTTTTTACTAAATTTAGCATCAAGTTTTTCTCTATCAAGTTCCTGGATTGTTTTAGTAGATTTTTCTTTAGGTTTTGTTTTTTCATCAATAGAAATTTCTACTTCTTGAGAAGGTGCAGCTTTTTTTGCATTTTCGATTGTCTCTTTAACTAAATTACAATAAAGGTCTATCGCTCTTCTTGCGTCATCATTACCAGGAATTGGAAAATCAATTCCATCAGGATTTGAATTACTATCTAAAATAGCTACAATCGGTATACCTAATTTTACTGACTCTTGTATGGCTAAAGACTCATAATTTGTATCTATTATAAATACTAAATCAGGAACTTTTTTCATTTCAGAAATTCCTCCAAGAGATCTTTCAAGTTTATCTTTTTTAACACTCATTTTTAAAAGTTCTTTTTTAGTAAAACCTCTGTTTTCAGATTTTAAATCTGATTCATATTTTTTCATTTTTTTTATAGAGCCTGAAATTGTACCCCAATTTGTTAGCATACCACCTAACCATCTATAGTTTACAAAATATTGACCAGTTTCTTTAGCTACTTCAGCAATAGCTTCAGATGCTTGTTTTTTTGTTGATACAAAAAGTATTTTTCCATTATTTGCAATAACGTCATAAACTTTTTCTAATGCAACGTTTGTTAATTCTAAAGTTTGGGTTAAATCAATAATATGTATTGAATCTCTTTTTCCAAAAATATATTTTTTCATTTTTGGATTCCATCTTAAAGTTTTGTGTCCTAAGTGAACACCTGCTTCTAATAATTGTTGGATAGTTAGACTTGGTATTTTCATATTTATTCCCGGTTAAGCCACCACAGTAATTTCCATTTAAGGACCGGAGGTATAAAACCACAAACTGTGTGCGTGTTAATTTAAATTAGTTGTTTCTTACAAATTTTTTATGAAATAAACAAGTCTTTTTTACTGGATAACAGTTGAAATGTCTTTGTTTCTTAGGATATTTATCGATTTTCTATCAATTTGACGTTTGTTTTTAAGTTTAAAGTTAATCTTATTTTCTTTGTTTATTATATTAATTTTAACTTCAGTAGATCCTTCTTTTTGTAGAAAATTTGATATTTGATCAATATCTTTAGTAGATTTTAAATTAAATGTGATGCTAGAAACTGGTTTGTTAAATAAATTTTTTAAAGAAGCTATTTTTAGAACATTTATTCTTTTAAATCTATTTTCATCATTAGAAATACTTTTTGATAATGTGATTATTAAAGATGAGCCCTCAACTAGAGCTTCTCTATTTAACTCAAGTATGTCAGAAAAAATAAAAAGTTCAAAAACACTAGATAAATCTGTGAATTTAATAACTGCATAAGAATTTCCTTTAGCTGTTTTTCTTTCAGTCAATTTTAAAAGTGTTGCAGCTATATTTGCTTCTTTGATATTGTCATCAGAATTAAATCCAGAATAATCTACTATTTTATAATCATCAAAAATTTCTTTAAATTGATTTAGGGGATGATCGGAAATAAAAAATCCTATTGCTTCAAATTCTCTAGATAGTCTCTCTTCAAATTTCCAATCCTCGACATTTAAAATTATTTCATTATCTTGTTCATCATCTGAAGAAAAAAGGTCAATTTGATTTGCAATTTTATTTTCATGAATATTTTTAGTTTTTAAAATAAAGTTTGGAATAGATGCAAATAATGAATTTCTATTATTTTCTAGGCTATCAAAAGCTCCTGCTTTAACTAACCCCTCTAACTGTAGTTTGTTAATATCCTTAGGGTTAACTCTGTTTAAGAAATCATTAATGGATTTAAATTCGCCATTATCTATTCTTTCTTTAACTACATTTGATATAGCATCAAAGCCTACACTTTTAATTCCACCTAAGGCATAATAAAAATTATCATCATCAAATTTAAAATCTGCAAAACATTTATTTATATCAGGTCTAATAATTTTGATATTCATCCTTTTTAGCTCCTCATAAAATTCACTTAATTTATTTTGATTTGATAAATCCATAGTCATAGATGCTGCAAAAAATTCTTTAGGATAATATGTTTTTAAAAAAGCAGTCTGATAAGATATAATTGCATAAGCCGCTGCATGACTTTTGTTGAACCCATACTCAGCAAAAGGTTCTATCTTTAAAAAAATACTAGCCGCAACATCTTTTGCAATTCCGTTTTTCACTGCCCCATTAATGAAACCTTGTTTTTGTTTTTCTAATTCTGCTCTTTTTTTTTTACCCATTGCTCTTCTTAATATATCTGCCTCACCAGCTGTAAAACCTGATAATTTTTGAGCAATTTGCATAACTTGCTCTTGGTAAATAATTACACCATAAGTTGGTTTAAGAATCTCTTCTAATAATGGGTGCAAATAATCGGGCTGTTGTCTTCCATGTTTACAGTCATTGTATATTGGAATATTGCTCATTGGTCCGGGTCTATAAAGGGCAACTAGGGCAATAATGTCCTCTAAGTGATTAGGTTTCATTTTCATTAATGCTTCTCTCATACCAGCACTTTCCACTTGAAATAAACCAACTGTATTACCAGATGATAATAAATCAAAAACTTTTTGATCTTCATAATCAATCTCTTCAACTTTAAAATCTTTAATTTTCTTATTAATTAATTTTTGAGTACGATTGATAACTGTTAAGGTTTTTAAACCTAAAAAATCAAATTTGATTAATCCAGCATTTTCTGCTGAATACATATCAAACTGAGTTGATGGTAATAATAAATTTGCTGAGGCATCTTTATATAAGGGTACTGTTTCAGTTAATTTTTTATCAGCTATAACAACACCTGCAGCATGTGTTGCAACATTTCTATTTAAACCTTCTAATTTTAAAGAAAGATCAGTAAGTTTTTTTACTCTAGGATCTTCCTTTACTAATTTTTGAAGTCTCGGTTCATTATTAATACATTCTGTAAGAGTTAACGGTCTGGATGGATCAAATGGTATCATTTTGGAAATACTATCAACAAAACCATAAGGTAAACCTAAAACTCTTCCAACATCTCTAATAACCATTCTAGCTTTTAATTTTCCAAATGTAATTATATGCGCAACACTTTCTTTGTATTTTGTAGTTAGGTATTCAAAAACTAAATCTCTTTTTTCCTCACAAAAGTCTATGTCAAAGTCTGGCATGGATATTCGATCAGGATTTAAAAATCTCTCAAAAATTAAATTAAATTTAATAGGATCCACATCTGTTATAGATAAACACCAAGCAACAAGAGAGCCTGCGCCTGACCCTCTTCCTGGACCAACTGGTATATCGTTACTTTTTGCCCATTTAATATAATCTGATACGATCAAAAAATAACTTGGATATTTCATTTCAATAATAATTTTTAATTCATGGTCTAATCTATCTTTATATTTCAAGAAATTTTCATTTGTCTCAAGGTCATTTTCTTCAATTTTAAATATTTTTAGAAACTTCTGCTTTAAACCATCAAAAGAATCTTTTTTTAAAATTAAATCAGCGCTACCATCTTTTTCTGAACTGATGTTGGGTAATATTGGTTTGGAAAACTGAGGTCTAAAATTACATCTAAAAGGTAGATTAAAATTATTTTTTAAAGCTTCAGGTAGATCTGAAAATAAACTTGACATTTCTTCATCAGATTTAAAATAATGTTGATTGCTGTATTTAACTCTATTTTTTTCATTCACATATGTTTTCGACCCTATACACGTTAATGCATCATGTGCTTCATGCATGTCATTGGTTAAATAGTATACTTCATTGGTTGCTATAATGGGTATGTTGAGTTTAGACGATTGTTGAAGATTAAACTTTTCAAAAGCAATTTCATTTTGATCACCATGTCTTTGGATTTCTAAGTAAAATCTATCATTAAATTTTTTTGAAATAGCTTGATAGAGTTTTGAAATTTCTTCCAAACGTCCTTTTTCAAATAATTTGCCAAACAAACCATGTATTGTACCTGATAAAATTATTACTCCTTCTGTTTCAATTAAAAGTTCTTTTATATCAAGGTGTGGGTCTGATAGATTATCATTTTCTAAATATGATTTAGACGATAAATTTATAATTCGTTTGTATCCTTTTTCGTTCAGAGCAATTAAAGGTAAAAGACCAGTTGTATCCTCATATTTAAAGTTTATTTGAGTACCAATAATTGGTTGTGTTCCAACCTTAGATATATTTTCAGCAAACTCAAGTGCGCCACACAAGTTAGAAGTATCAGATAAACCTAAACATTGAATTTTATTTTCTTTACAAAAATCTTTTAGTTTATCAATTTTAATAGCACCCTCACAAATAGAATACTGCGTGTGGATCTTTAAATGATTAAATTTTTGATTATTTGAATCTGACATTGATGGTTTTCATATTACCATCATTCATTTCTAATTTGCAATCAGCCATATTTGCAAAAAATCTATTATGAGTTGCATAAATTATTAATCTATTTTTATTTTTTAATTTATTTAAAACTTTAAAAACTTCTTTTGCTGTTGATTGGTCTAAACTACCAGTTGGTTCATCTGCTAAAATAATTTCAGGTTCATTTATTAATGCTCTTGCTATAGCTATTCTTTGTATTTCACCACCAGATAATTCTGAAGGATAATGATTTTCTCTTGATGTAAGACCCATTTGTTTAATAATTTTTTTCGAGGCCTCTACAGATTTCTTCTTATTATTATCTACTGCTAGGCGTGCCAAATAAACATTTTCTAAAGCTGTAAAATCTGAAAGTAAATTATTTTGTTGATATATAATACCAATTTTTTTTGATCTAATTTTATCATTATCTACTGTTTTAGAAAAATTAATTATAATATTATTAATTGATAAAGAGCCTGATGTTGGTTTGTCAATCATAGATAAGATATTTAATAAAGTAGATTTTCCTGAGCCAGAAGGACCCATAATAGAATAAACTTTACCTTTTTTAAAAGAGTAATCTATTTTTTTTAAAACAGAAATTTTTTTATTATTAAAAAAATTTTTAGTTATTTTTTTTAATGTAATAAGATTATTCATATTTTAATCCTTGTACAGGATCTAATTTCGATGCTTTAATTGCTGGAAAAATTGAAACAATAATTGTTATAAAAATTGAACATAATGAAATAATAATTATTGATGTTGAGTTTATTTCAGAAGGCATTGTGCTTAAAAAATAAATTTCTTCAGGAAATAAACTTACATTAAAAGTGTCACTTAAAAATTGTCTAAAATTTTCAATATATAAAGAAAACAAAACTCCCATAATAATTCCAAATGCTGTTGCAGTTATACCTATAGTAATGCCGACTAAAAAAAATATCTTCATAATTGATTTATTCAACACACCAATAGATTTTAAGATTGCTATGTCTCTAGTTTTATTTTTTACTAAAATTGTTAGTCCTGAAATAATATTAAAAGCAGCAACTATAATAATTAATGATAAGATAATAAACATTACGTTTCGTTCAACTTTCAATGCAGAAAACAAAGAACTGTTCATATCAGCCCATGTATAAACAAACTCATTATCAAATATTTTTTGTATTGTAGGTTTTATTTCCTCTATACTAGAGGGACTTTTTAAATATATTTCTAGATTTCTGTCATCTTTGTTGTAATCAAAAAAACTTTCTAAAGTTGAAAGATTTACAAATGCAACATTAGAGTCAAAATCAGCAAGTCCACTATCAAATATTGAGCTTATAAAAAATGTTTCTTGTTTAGGTAGAGTTCCGATAATTGTTTTAATTCCAGCTGGAGACATGATTGAAATATTATCTCCTAATTGTAAATTTAAATCAAAACTAAGTTCTTTTCCTATAGATATATAATTTTTTTTTAATGTATTTTTATTCCCTTGAATTTTTTTATTTTTAGAAATTTCAAGTTTAGAAAAATCTTCATTTTTATATCCTCTTAATAAAATACCTTTTGTATTATTCTTTGTAGTTATAATGGCTTCACCAGAATTACTTAAAATCAAATTATTAGATATCAATTTTAAATAACTATCATTTAATTTATCTAAGTTTATTAATCTTTCATATGGTTTGATTGAAATATGAGCATTAAATCCAACAATTTTATTAATAAGTTCTGTTCTGAATCCATTCATTACAGACATAACAATAATTAAAACAGCAACACCAAGACTAATACCTATAAAAGAAAAAATTGATATAATATTTAAAAAACCGTCTTTTTTTCTGGTTTTTAAATATCTTAATGCAATTTCTTTTTCTAATACAGAAATCAATTTTTTTCTTTAAGTTTGATTAAAAGTTTTACAATTTCTTCAATTTTTAAATTTTTAGGATCTTTGCCTATTTCTTTAAATTCTAATAAATCACCATCTGAATTCTTACCAATAATGATTTGGTATGGAATACCAATTAAATTAAATTTTTTAATTTTTGATGAAATGTTCTCATCTGTATCATCAATAATTGTATCAATATTGTTTGCTTTAAAATGTTCATAAATATTTGAAGCTTTTTCAAGGGCTGTTGTATCATTTTTATTGATCATTGGAATTATAGCAATTTCATATGGTGCAATAGAAAATGGCCATTTCATTATTTCTTCTTGGTCATCGTACCTTGCTTCAATTATAGCTCCTACTAATCTTGATACACCTATTCCATATGATCCCATTTTTACAAAATCTTTTTTTCCTCCTGGAAGATCAACTGACGCATTTAAAGCTTTTGAATACTTGTCACCAAAATAAAAGATGTGCCCAACTTCAATTCCTTTAGTAATTAATCTGTTTTCTTCTTTTACTTCTTTTTCAAACTCTTCTTTATTAAACTTTTCATCGGTAACTGAGTAAAATTGTTCATATTTTTTTCTTAAGTCTTCTAAAGATTTTTTTTCTAAAACTGAACCTTCATTATTTAAATCGAAAATTCTTTTATCAGTAAAAATTTTACTCTCTCCAGTGTCTGCCAAAATAATAAATTCATGTGAAAGATTTCCACCGATAGGACCTGTGTCAGCAGCCATTGGTATTGCTGTAAGTTCTAATCTTTTAAATGTTTTTAAATAGGATAAAAAAAATTTATTATAAGAGAAAACTGCATCATCATCATTTACATCAAATGAATAAGCATCCTTCATATAAAATTCTCTACATCTCATAATTCCAAATCTTGGTCTAACTTCATCTCTAAATTTCCATTGAATATGATATAAAAGTTGAGGTAGAGATTTATACGATTTTATACTAGATCTAAAAATATCAGTAACAAGCTCTTCATTGGTTGGGCCATATAACATCTCTCTATCTTGACGATCTTTTATGCGAAGCATTTCTTCACCATAATCATCGTATCTTCCACTTTCTTTCCAAATTTCACTTGATTGGATTGTTGGCATTAAAATTTCTTGGGCACCAATTTTATTTTGTTCCTCTCTTACTATTTTTTCAATTTTTTTCATTATTTTAAAACCTAGAGGTAGCCATGAATAAATCCCTGCCGATGATTGTTTAATCATGCCCACTCTGAGCATCAGTTGATGTGATTTAATTTTTGCCTCTGATGGATTATTTTTTAAAATAGGTATAAACGATTTTGAAATAAACATTTTAACTAACTAAATTTCTTAAATTTAAATATTCATATTTTATTAATAAATAAATTATCATAAAAATAATACTTGTTATACCAGTACAATAAATAAACTTTTTCATCATTTTTGGATTCTCTGGTGACCCCGCATCTTCACCATGTATTTTATGTGGTTTTTCTCTATTTACATCTATTGGTAGGATTGCAAAAAAAATTATCCACCAAATTATTATAAAAAGTATAGCTAATCCTGTGATGCTCATTTAAATTTGAACTAAATTAATGTTTGTAAATGGTCTTTTTCCTGTCATTTCTTTAGTATATTTTCTACACACTATTTTAAGAGCATCTATTAAATTATACTCTTGTTTTTTACTTCCTAAAGAAAAGGTTTTTGCAGTTTTGTAAATTGCTTCTTCTAAGCCATATTCAAATTCATCTATATCAACGACGGGTAATCCTCTAAATGTTAAGACTGGAGATTTATGGATTTTTCCCTTTGAGGATATCAAAATTGTTACTTCCATATAACCGTTAGCACTTAAGTTCTTTCTATCTTTAATTGATTGAGAATCTTCTTCTACACTGACATTTCCATCTAAATATAATCTTCCACTTGGAGCTTTATCAAAAACTTGTGGTTTCCCAGGATAAAGCTTTACTATGTCTCCATTCTCAACTTGTACAGGATTAGGGACATTCATTTCATGGGCAAACTTCATATGTTCAATCATATGTCTATGCTCTCCATGAACTGGAATAGCACATTGTGGTTTTACCCATTCATACATTTCTCTTAAATCATCTCTATTTGGATGGCCTGAAACATGGACAAATTCACTTTCTTCAGAAATTACTTCAATTCCATCTTTTACTAATTGATTTTGTAATTTATATAATTTTTTTTCATTTCCAGGAATAATTTTAGACGAAAAAATGACAGTATCATCTTTTTCAATAAAAACATCTGGATGTGTATAATTTGATATTCTCATCAAGGCTGCCATAGGTTCACCTTGACTACCTGTACAAAGATAAACAATTTTTTCCCTGGATATTTTTTTTGCTTCTCGAGGATCAATCGGCTCTATACAATTTTTAAGATACCCACATTGTCTTGCAGCTTTGAAAATTCTATGCATTGATCTTCCAACAAGAGATATTTGTCTGCCAGTTTTTTCTGCACAGTAAAATGCAGTTTCCATTCTTGCAACATTTGATGCAAATGATGCAATAACAATTCTTTTTTTTAGACTACTCATAATGTTGAGCATACTTTTTCTAACATCAAGTTCTGATCCAGCCTTTCCCATACTAAATACATTTGTTGAATCACAGATCATAGCAAGAACACCTTCTTTACCAATTTCTTTGAGTCTATTAGAATTAGTTTTTTCTCCTATTAAAGGTTCTGGATCAATTTTCCAATCACCCGTATGTAAAATTACACCTCCAGGTGTTTCAATTCTTAATCCGTTAGGTTCAAGTATAGAGTGTGTCAATGTAATATATTCAATTTTAAAGGGTTCCAAGTTAATATTTCCATTTAACTGAACAACTTTTAAATAACTTGTTATATCAATATTTTTTTCTTTAAATTTTTCTTTAATTAAAACTGATGTAAATGGTGTTGCAAATATTTTACATTTAAGTGAAGGCCAAAGATGTGCAATTGCACCTATATGATCTTCGTGTGCATGTGTTAAAACAATTCCCAACAAATCTTCTTTTTTATCTACAATAAATCCAGGGTCAGGATAAATTAAATCAATTCCAGGTATTGTATCGTCTGCGAACGTTACTCCAATATCAACCATTATCCATTTATGCTCACCTGGTTTACCATAAGCAAAAAGATTCATGTTCATTCCAATTTCTCCAGATCCTCCTAATGGGCAAAATAATAATTCGTCTTTCATATTTATTTTATTAAAGTGACTGCTTTGATTAAACCTTTAATGGTAATATCTTTATTTAATATAACTTTCGTGTTTATAGAATTTTTAAACAATTTAGAAAATCCTCCAGTAATAATAACTTTGAAAGACTTTTTAGTATCTTTCTTAATTAAATTAATAATATTGTCAATCAAACCTGCATAGCCCCAAAAAAAACCAGCTCTAACAGCGCTAATTGTATTTGAACCAATGATTTTTTTAGTCTTCATAAGATTAATTTTTGGTATAAGTGAAGCTTTTTCAGACAAGGTGCTTAGAGAGATTCTTACACCTGGCGCAATAACGCCACCTCGGTATGTATTTTTGATTAAGACATCAAAAGTGGTGGCTGTACCAAAATCTAAAATAATAAAATTATCTTTATTGTTAACAACACCTAGAGCATTAGCCAATCTATCAGACCCAATTTGATTAAAATTAACTTTGATATTAATTAATTTTTTAAGCTCTAAGTCTTTAAGTTCGTAAGGTTTAATCTTATAATTTCTTATTAAAGTATTTTTAATTAAACTAAATGATTTTGGAACAACGCTACAAAATAAGCCCTTTTTAATCTTTTTGTTTTTTAGTTTTAGTTTAGATAAATGTTTTTTAACTAATGTGTTATTAATATTTTTACTATCAAAAATAATTTTTTTTATTATTTTATTATTGGAGTTTATTAAACAAATTTTAGTTTCTGTATTACCTATATCGCCAACAATAATCATTTAAATTTTGTTCATATTTTTTGTGTTAATTTTAGGTAGGATCGGAATAAATTTTTCATAAATTTTTACTAACTTTAATGCAGCATTCTTACTAGAAATTTTAACATTTGTCAGATCCTTAATGTTTGTTGTTGGGTATTTGGTTATTTTTGGACTTTTAATAAGGTTAATTCCGATGCCAACAATAATAAAGTTCTCATTAGATTTTGAAATTTTCTCCTGCAGAATTCCTGAAATTTTTTTTTTATTAATTAAGAGATCGTTAGGATGTTTAATTGTAATATTACCATTATAAAATTGCATTATTAATTTTTTAACCAATAAACAATTAACTTTGGTTAATTGACTCAAAGACAATTTAATTTTATTAAGAGAGAAAAAAATACTCACAAGCAAATTTCCATTATAAGAGGTCCATTTTTTCCCATACTGTCCTTTTCCTTTTTTTTGATTTTTTGCAATAATAATACCAAATTTATTATTTGTATTTTTGATAATTCTAATAGCTGTATCATTTGTGCTATTAACTTTTTTAAAATGAAATTTTCTTAATTTCATTAAATAACATTAATACTAGATACAATTTCCAATAATTTACTTGGAAAGATAAAGTATAAAAGTATTAATAACGTAGAAAGCGTTAATGATACCTTTAACCAGTTACTATGATCTGTGTCGTATTTTTCTCTTTGTTCATCAAAATAAATAACTTTTATTATTCTTAAATAATAAAATGCAGCTATGACTGTAGATAATAATCCTACTATTGCTAAAAAGTACATTGATTGCTCAATTACAGATTTAAAAATGTAAAATTTTGCAAAAAAACCTGCTAATGGCGGTATGCCAGCTAAAGAAAATAAAACTATTAAAAAGCATAGTGATAAAATTGGATGATTTTTAGATAAGCCTGATAAATCCTCTATTGTTTCAAAATAAAGATCGTTTTTTTTCATCATTAATAAACAACTAAAAAATCCTAAATTCATAACAATATAAATTGATATATAAACTATTGAGCTTTGTAAGCCTTCATTGGTACCAACAGATAATCCAGCTAAAGCATAGCCAATATGTCCAATAGAACTATAGGCTATTAGTCTTTTTAAATTTTTTTGTCCAATAGCTGCAATTGCTCCAAAAATCATTGATGCAATTGATAAAAAAATTATTATAGGTTGCCATTGGTCCATCATGTTTATAAATGGAACGTACAAAAATCTTATAAATACAGTCAAAGCTGCAATCTTAGGTACTACTGAAAAAAATAATGTAACTGGTGTAGGTGAACCTTCATATACATCTGGTGCCCACATATGAAAGGGAACTGCTGATATTTTAAATGAAAGCCCCACTAGAATGAAAACTATGCCAAATGTAAGACCGTAATGGTTTGAATTAACTGTGTTACTAATTATATCAAAGTTAGTTGATCCAGAAAAACCATATATTAAAGAACAACCATAAAGTAATAAACCTGAAGACAGGGCACTTAAAACGAAATATTTTAGTCCTGACTCAGATGATTTTAACTGATCTCTATTAAATGAAGCTAAAACATAAAGTGCTAATGATTGTAGCTCTAGCCCTATATAAAAAACCATAAGGTCATTCGAGCTAATCATTACGAGCATTCCTAAAATAGAAGAAAGTATTAAAATTGGATATTCTATTAAAAAAATCTTAGATATTTTTAAAAATTTTTTTGACATTAACAGGATAGATGCTCCTCCCAAAATTGTGAGAATTTTCATAAAAGATGAGAGATTATCAATTATAAAACTACCACTAAATAAAGTAACTTGAGTGCCTGAAGGATTGTTTATTATTAAAATACCTGTGATCAACAAACAAACAATTGAAAGATAGTGAATTATATTTGAGCTATTTTTTTTAAAAACACCTAAAATTAATAAAAACATAATCGCCAATGAAATAAAAATTTCAGGTAAAATGAAATCTAAGTTATTCATTGATTGACACCTCTTGGGTATACTTGTTTATATTAAAATTATACATCTCTATTAAATCCTTAATTGATACTTCAATTGTATTTATCAAAGGTTCTGGATAAAAACCAAAAAAAAGAACAGGTATAGCTAATAACCATAAAATAAATTTTTCAGAGTTATTTAAGTCAGGAATCTTTAATAAATCTTTATTATTTAAATCACCAAAAACTACTCTTCTATATAACCAAAGCATGTATGCAGCTCCAAAAATTACTCCTAAACTAGCTATAACTGCCACTAAAAAATTATCTTTAAAAGCTCCCATTAAAATTAAAAATTCACCTATAAAACCACTTGTGCCAGGTAAGCCTAAAGCAGCCAATGTAAATAACATAAATAAAACAGAATATTTTGGAATTACTGAAACAAGTCCACCATATGTATTTATCAATCTTGAGTGCATACGATCATAAACAACACCTACACATAAAAATAATGCTGCTGATACAAGACCATGACTAATCATTTGAATTATACTTCCCTCGATACCTTGTTGAGTTATTGTAAAAATACCTAATGTTACAAAACCCATATGGGCTACTGAAGAATAAGCAATTAATTTTTTCATGTCTTCCTGCATTAAAGCAACTAGAGATGTATAAATAATTGCAATTAAACTTAATATATAAACTAGAGGTGTGAACACTTCAGAAGCTAATGGAAATAATCCAAGGGAAAATCTAATAAAACCATACCCAGCCATCTTTAAAAGAATAGCTGCAAGCAAAACAGATCCTGCAGTTGGAGCTTCAACGTGTGCATCTGGTAACCAGGTATGAACTGGCCACATTGGTGTTTTTACTGCAAATGAGCTAAAGAAAGCTAGCCATAGTAGGTTTTGATATTTTCCATCAATACCTAATTCGTAAAGTTTAACTATATCAGTCGTTCCAGAAATCCAATAAATTGAAATTATTGCAACTAACATTAAAACGGAACCAAGTAGTGTATATAAAAAAAATTTAAAGGCAGAATATACTCTTCTTTCACCTCCCCATATACCAATAATTAAAAACATTGGTATTAAACCTGCTTCAAAAAATAAATAAAAAATAACTAAATCTAATGAACAAAAAACACCAATCATCAAACTTTCCATTATCAGAATTGAAATAAGGAAATCTCTTAGTCTTTTTTTAATTGAGTTATTGACTGAAATTATACAAATTGGGGTTATAAATGTAGTTAAAATAATAAATAAAATTGAAATTCCATCAATACCGATCTTATAATTAATAAAACCTTTTAACCACTCTCTGTCTTCAACAAATTGAAAAATTGATATACTGGGATCAAATAAGACCCATAAATAAATGGATATTAAAAAATTTACAAAAGAAGTAAACAAGGCAACATATTTAACAGTTGTTGTATTATTTTCTTTTGAAAACATCAAAAATAATGCTCCAATAGTTGGTAAAATAATTAGCGATGATAAAATTGGGAAATTCATTATTTTAAGATTAGAAAAGTTAGTAATGCTGAAAAACCAATTAATATCATAAATGCATATTGATAAATAAATCCACTTTGAAATTTACTTGCTTTAATTGATAATGTTTTTATTAAAGAAGAAATTCCGTCTGGTCCAAACTTATCAATGATTTTAACATCAATTGATTTCCAAAAGAAAAGTCCTATCTTCTTTGAAGATTGAATAAATAAGATATTGTATAGCTCATCAAAATACCATTTGTTTACTAAAAAATTGTATAAAGGCTTATTTAATTGAGCAAATTGATTTGGTAATTCTTTATTTTTAACAAATAAGTAATACGCAATTGGTATTGATATCAATACTAATGTTGGGGTAAGCAATATAAACCAAAGAGGAGGATGTTCTGAGCTTAAAGGGCTTAAAAATTTAATAGAGTCACCCCAAAAAGAAGTGTAGTCACCATGTCCAATAAATAAATCTTTAAATAAAAAACCTGAAAAAACAGCTCCAATTGCTAATATTACAAGTGGAACAAGCATTACTAACGGTGACTCGTGCATTTCTTCAATTTTAATTTTTTTATTATTATAAGATCCATGGAATGTTTTAAAAATTAATCTCCATGAATATATAGATGTAAAAAGAGCTGTTAAAATACCAATTCCGGCAGCATAATAACCAGTTGTACTACCCTTTAAATAAGCAAATTCTATGATTGCATCTTTTGAGTAAAAACCTGAGAGAAATGGAAAACCAGTTAATGCGAGAGTACCTATGATCATTAAAATCCATGTATAAGGAAGTTTTTTATATACGGCTCCCATTTCATTAATATTTTGTTCATCTTTAAAAGAATGGATTATTGAACCTGATCCCAAAAAAAGTAATGCTTTAAAAAAAGCATGTGTAAATAAATGAAACATAGCAACATTATACGCCCCAACTCCTGCTGCAAAAAACATATAACCCAACTGACTACATGTAGAGTATGCAATTATCTTTTTAATATCGTTTTGAACTAAAGCAACTGTTGCTGCAAAAAAAGCTGTTGTCATTCCAACAACTGTAATAATATTTAATGTTACTGGAGAATATTCAAAAATCGGTGAGCATCTGACAACTAAAAAAACACCTGCTGTAACCATTGTTGCAGCATGTATTAAAGCAGAAACTGGTGTTGGGCCTTCCATAGCATCTGGTAACCAAGTATGTAAAAAAATTTGTGCTGATTTACCCATTGCACCTATGAATAAAAGTATACAAATAAGATCTATTGCTTTAATTTGAATTCCTAGAAATAATAATTCTTTATCAATTATCTGAGGAATTGAAGCAAAAACTTCAGAATAGTTTACTGTGCCAAATAAATAAAAAATTAAAAAAATTCCTAAAGCAAAACCAAAATCACCAACTCTATTAACTACAAAAGCTTTTATTGCTGCTGCATTTGCTGTTTCTCGTTTAAACCAGAAGCCAATTAAAAAGTATGAGCAAAGTCCCACGCCTTCCCAACCAAAAAATAATTGTAGAAAGTTATCTGATGTTACTAAAGTTAACATAGCAAATGTAAACAAAGATAAAAAAGCCATAAATCTTGGCTTGTGTGGATCATGAGACATATATCCAATAGAATAAATATGAACTAAAGCAGAAACTAATGTCACAACCACCAACATTACTGAAGATAGAGCATCTATTTTAATTGACCAATTTACATTTAAAGATCCTGAATTAATCCAAGTTGCAAGAACAATATTACTTTCATATTGATTTGAAATAACGTTATAAAAAATAAATAATGATAATGATGCTGAAATAACAACAAATAAACTAGTTATTATTTCTGAAGATCTATCTCCAATAAGTTTTCCAAAAAAACCAGAGATTATTGAAGCTAACAAAGGTAAAAATAAAATAGCTATTTCCATACTACCCTTTTAAGCTATTGATCTCTTCAACTCTAATTGTTGATGAGTTACGATAATACACAACAATTATTGCTAGGCCGATAGCTGCTTCAGCAGCTGCAACTGTTAGTATAAAGAGCGTAAAAATTTGTCCCGATATATCTTCTAAGAAAATTGAAAATGCGACTAGATTAATATTTACCGCCAATAAAATAAGTTCAATACTCATTAAGATAACGATTATATTTTTTCTGTTTAAGAAAATTCCAACTATTCCAATAGTAAATATTATAGCTCCTAATGTAAGATAGTGGCCCAAACCTATGTTAATCATCTATTTTAACTCCTTTATTGCTCTCCACATTTATTGTCTCTACACCATCGGTTCTTTCTCTTGAGATTTGTTTAAAATAACTTTGCCTTTTAACTCCTGATCTTTGTCTAAAAGTTAGAACAATAGCTCCAATCATTGCAACCAACAAAACCATTCCACTTAATTGAAAAATATGAATGTAGTCAGTATATAAAACATAGCCAATTGAATGAGTGTTGCTGATATTTTTATCTATATTTAGAGACATAGCTGACACTAAATCAGGTTTATATTTCCATCCACCAATCACAATTATTAATTCAAAAAAAATAATCAAACTAACAATTAGGCCAATTGGTACGTGTTGTGAATTTTCACTTGCACTGAACCATTGGTTTTTTTGTTGAGCTACATTTAACATCATTACTACAAATAAGAATAAAACTGCAACAGCTCCTACATAAACAATTAGCATAATCATTCCAAGAAATTCAGCACCTATCATTATAAATAAACAAGAGATGCTAATAAAATCTAAAATTAAAAAAAATACAGAATGAACTGTATTTTTAGACACAGTTACCATTATTGCTGAAATGATCGCTATTAATGAGAAAATATAAAAAAAAATTGAATGTGCTAACATAATAATTATCTGTATGGTTTATCAGCTTTAATATTTGCCGCTAAAACATTTTCCCATCTATCACCATTGTCTAAAAGTTTTTCTTTATTATAATAAAGCTCTTCTCTAGTTTCTGTTGAGAATTCAAAGTTAGGACCTTGAACAATTGCATCAACAGGACATGATTCCTCACATAGGCCACAGTAAATACATTTCATCATATCTATATCGTATCTAGTAGTTTTTCTACTTCCATCATCTCTCTCTGCAGACTCTATGGTTATAGCTTGAGCAGGACAAACAGCTTCACATAATTTACAAGCTATACATCTCTCTTCGCCATTTGGGTATCTTCTAAGGGCATGCTCACCTCTAAATCTTGGGCTTATTTTTCCTTTTTCAAATGGGTAATTGATTGTTTTTTTAGATCTAAAAAGTTCACGAAGTGCAATTACGAGTCCTCCAAAAAAATCTAACATAAAAATTGTTTTTAAAATTCTAGAAATTCTCATAATTAATTTACTGGTAATAAGTTAAAATAAAACAAATAGCTTGCTGTAAGAACAACCCAAGTTAAAGATAAAGGTAAAAATATTTTCCAACCTAATCTCATTAACTGGTCGTATCTATATCTTGGTACAATTGCTTTTACTAATGCAAACAATATAAAAAGAAATAAAATCTTAAAGATTAACCAAATAGCTCCTGGTATCAAATTGAATGGATAAATTTCAATTGGCGATAACCAGCCTCCTAAAAATAGAATTGACCCCATCGCACACATAAGCAAAATATTAGCATATTCACCTAGCCAAAACATCGCGTACATCATCCCAGAATATTCTGTTTGATAACCCGCAACGAGTTCTGCCTCAGCCTCTGGTAAATCAAACGGCGGCCTATTAGTTTCTGCCAAGGCAGATATGAAAAAAATTACAAACATTGGAAACAAAGGAACTACAAACCAAAGTTCCTCTTGCGCAATCACAATATCATTTAAATTTAATGAACCAACACATAGTAAAACATTTATGATTATAACGCCTATTGAAACTTCATAAGAAACCATTTGAGCAGCAGATCTAATAGCACCTAAAAAAGGATATTTAGAATTAGAGGCCCAGCCGCCCATAATTATTCCATAAACACCTAGGGATGAAACAGCAAATAAGTAAAGTATTCCAACATTTATATTTGCAATTACTTGAGTGGCGCTAAATGGAATAACAGCCCAAGACACTAGAGCTAATGTCATAGTAACGATTGGAGCTAGAATAAAAATTACTTTATTTGAACTCGAAGGAATAATAACTTCTTTAAATATATATTTTAGCGCATCAGCTAATGACTGTAATAAACCAAATGGACCAACAACATTTGGACCTTGTCTTTTTTGAACAAAAGCCCAAATACGACGATCAAGCCAGACTATCATTGCAACCGATACCAAAACTGGAACTAATAAAAATAATATCTTGTAAGTTTCAGAAAAGATTATGTTTAAATATTCCATTTAATTAACCTTCTGTGCCTGTAGATTTAAAATTAATTTTTGCTAACTTACATTCATTCATTGTCTTAGAAGCTCTAGCAATTACATTTGAATGATAATAGTCTTCAGAATCAATTTTCAAAATTTCTTTTTCAAATGTTAAATTTTCAATTTGAATAAAATTTTTTGATTTATTTTTTTCTATCATTAAATTAATTTGATTGATTAAACTACTTTCTAGTTCATCTTTATCATTAAATAATTTTCTATGATTCATAATTTCTGCGATTTCATTTATTATTAGCCAATCTTCTTTTGCATTCTCAGGTGGATATGAAGCTTTATATGCTTTTTGTAATTTTCCCTCTAGGTTTGTATAATAGCCACTCTGTTCTGTGTAGGCTGCACCTGGAAGTATAATATCAGCAATTTCTGCACCCTTATCTCCATGACTACCTTGGTAAATTATAAATTCATTTTGTTTGTTAAATTTAATATTATCCTGACCTAATAAATATATTAATTCAAATTTATTGTTTTCTAAATCTTTTAAAATTTCGTTTGATCCATCTGTTGTTTTGTAAATACCTAAATCAAAACCTCCGACTGTTGCAGCATTCTCAGAAATAATATTTAAAGCATTCCAGTCTTCTGATATCTTATTGTTTTTAATTAAATAAGATTTGAAAGACTCAAATATAAATTTTGAATACTTTGACTTTAATGCAGATTGACCAAATATAATTATTGGTTTTTTGGCTTTAGTTATCAGGCTAGATATTTCATGTTTATCATCAATAATATCTTTAATATTCTGAATATTTCCATCTAATGCGTTGTATGGATATGTTAAATCCCCAACATCATTTAGAGATATTATTTTTGTTTTATTTGCTAAGTAAGCTTTTCTAATACGTGCATTTAAAATTGTCGCTTCATATCTAGGATTACTTCCAACTAAGAAGATAAAATCTGACTCTTCAATTCTATTGATTGATGAATTAAATAAATAATTTTCTCTTTTATTGGGATTTAAATAAGAATGACTACTTCTAGACTCAATGTTTTGAGTGTTTAAGGTTTTATTAAATAATTCTTTAAATATATAAAGAGTTTCCATGTTAACTAAATCTCCTGTAATTCCACAAATTTTATCCTTATCTATATTTTTAAATTTAGATTTAATTATTTCATAAACTTCTTTCCATGATGCTTTTTCAAATTTTCCATTATATTTGATATAAGGTGTGTCTAATCTCTGATTTAGTAATCCATCACAGGCATACCTAGTTTTATCTGAAATCCATTCTTCGTTTATATCTTCATTAACCCTTGGTAAAACTCTTTTTACTTCCCACCCATATGTATCAACTCTTATATTGGACCCAACTGCATCCATTACATCAATTGTTTCAGTTTTTTTTAGTTCCCAAGGTCTGGCTTCAAAAACATAGGGTTTTGAGGTAAGAGCACCCACGGGGCATAAATCAACGACATTAGCAGATAATTCTGATTGCATAGATTGTTCCAGGTATGTAGTAATTTGCATATCTTCTCCTCTGCCTATAGCCCCAAGTTCTGGAACTCCGGCTACTTCAGTTGCAAACCTTACACATCTTGTACAATGTATACATCTAGTCATTTGGGTTTTAATCAAAGGTCCCATATTTTTTTCTGGAACAAATCTTTTATTTTCCTTGTATCTAGATTTATCAACTCCATAAAACATTGACTGATCCTGTAAATCACATTCACCACCTTGATCACAAACTGGACAGTCTAACGGATGATTTGCTAATAAAAACTCCATTACACCTTTTCTTGCTTTTTCAACTAATGCAGTATTAGTTTTTATATTCATGCCTTCAGCTGCAGGCATTGCACAAGAAGCTATAGGTTTAGGGGATTTTTCCATTTCAACTAAACACATTCTACAATTACCAGCAATTGATAACTTTTCATGATAACAAAATCTTGGAATTTCAACTCCAGCCTTTTCACAAGCTTGCAATACAGTAAGTCCTTCTTCAACTTCTATTTCAGTATTATTTACTTTTAATTTAAGCATCTTTTTTTTCCAGTAAATGTTGATCAACTAAGTAAGGAATTCCTTTATCAGTTTCAAATGTTGGATTAAAATTATTTCTCTTTTCTATCTCTTTTCTAAAGTGTCTTAATAGTCCTTGAACAGGCCAAGATGACCCCTCTCCAAATGCGCAGATTGTGTGACCAGCAATTTGATTTGTAACATCTTCTAACATACTCACCTCATCTCTTGAAGCTTCACCTTTAGTCATTCGTTCCAACATTCTCCACATCCATCCTGATCCTTCTCTACATGGAGTACACTGTCCACAACTTTCATGTTTATAAAATCTGGCAATTCTTGCCATACACTTAATTATGTCTTGATCTTTATTAATAACAACCACACCTGCAGTACCAAGGCCACTTTTCTCATTCATTAATGAGTCAAAATCCATTGTTAATGTTTCACAAGTTTTTTTAGGTATTAATGGCATTGAAGATCCACCTGGTATAACAGCCTGTAAGTTATCCCATCCTCCAACTACACCACCAGCATGAACTTCAATTAATTCTTTTAAAGGAATGCTCATTTCTTCTTCAACATTACAAGGGGTGTTTACATTTCCAGAAATGCAAAAAATTTTAGTCCCTGTATTTTTTGCTTTTCCTAACGAAGCAAACCATTTTCCAGTCTTTCTTAAGATTGTTGGAACAACAGCGATCGTTTCAACATTATTAATTATTGTTGGACAACCATATAATCCTATCAAAGCTGGAAAAGGAGGTTTCAATCTTGGTTGACCTTTTTTACCTTCTATACTTTCAAGTAAGGCTGTTTCTTCACCACAAATATATGCACCAGCACCATAGTGAATATAAATATCGAAATCCCAACCTGTATCAGAGGCATTTTTTCCAATTAATTTTTTTTCATAAGCTTCGTCAATTGCAGCTTGTAATTTTTGACCATCAAGAAAATATTCACCTCTTATGTAAATATAACAGATATGTGCTTGCACCGCATAACCAGCTATTAAACAGCCTTCTATTAATTTATGAGGTTCAAATCTTAATATATCTCTATCCTTACAAGTTCCAGGCTCTGATTCATCACCGTTAATTACTAAATAATGTGGTCTCGAGCCAATTTCTTTTGGTGCAAAAGACCATTTTAATCCTGTTGGAAAACCTGCTCCTCCTCTACCTCTTAGCTCTGAAATTTTAATTTCATTTATAATCCAATCTCTTCCTTTTTGTATTAGGTCTTTTGTTCCAATCCAATCACCTCTTGTTTTTGAGGATTCTACATCTGAACCTTTGTCATTATATAAATTTTTAAATATTCTATCTTCGTCTTTAAGCATTTTAAATTTCTATTAATGTTTTTCTATTATTTTCTGGTTCATTATTTATTCTACCTCTGTAAGATCCTGGCTTAGGTTTTTTTCCTGATAAAATTTCATCTAAAATTTTTAAAGTTTTTTCTTTATCCAAATCTTCAAAATATTCATCATTAATTTGCATCATGGGTGCATTTACACATGCTCCTAAACATTCTACCTCCATCCAAGAACAGCTTTTATCATTAGATAATTCATTTTCATTTTCAGAAATTTTTTCTTTACATGCCTCCACAAGTTTATAGGCACCTCTAATCATACATGGTGTGGTTGTGCAAACTTGAATAAAATGTTTACCTACAGGTGCTAGATTGTACATTGTGTAAAATGTTGCTACTTCATAAACCTTTATATAAGGCATCTCTAAAAATTTAGCTATGTATTTCATAGCAGCTAAGGGTATCCAATTACTATTTTGTTTTTGCGCAATATAAAGCAAAGCCATAACTGCACTTTGTTGTTTACCTTCAGGATATTTTGAAACAATTACTTTTGCAGCATCCAATGATGCTTGATTAAACTCAAAACTTTTAGGCTGATCTTTTGAAGGTTTTCTTAAACTCATCTGTCTACCTCACCAAAAACTATATCTAAAGAACCAAGTACTGCTGGAACATCAGCTAACATATGTCCTTTAATAAGATAATCCATAGCTTGTAAATGAGAAAAACCTGGGGCTCTAATCTTACATTTATAAGGTTTGCTAGTCCCATCAGAGATTAAATATACACCAAATTCACCTTTTGGTGCTTCAACAGCTGTATAAATTTCATCTTTGTTTACACGGTATCCTTCTGTGAACAATTTAAAATGATGTATTAACGACTCCATTGATTGTTTAATGTCTTTTTTTAAAGGTGGGCTAATTTTTCCATCTAATGATTTTATAGGCCCTTTTGTCATTTTAGCTATGCATTGTTTTATTATTCCAACACTCTCTCTCATTTCTTCAATACGACATAAATATCTGTCGTAACAGTCTCCATTTTTTCCAACAGGTATTTTAAAATCTAATTGTTCATAACAATCATATGGTTGAGATTTTCTTAAATCCCATGGAACACCTGAGCCTCTAATCATCACACCACTAAAAGAATAATCTAATGCATCTTCTTTACTAACAATACCAATATCGACATTTCTTTGTTTAAAAATCCTATTGTCAGTTAACAAGGTTTCTAAATCATCAATAATTTTAGGAAATGATTCACAAAAATCTAAAATATCATCTGCTAAACCTCTTGGTAAATCTTGGTGCACACCACCAGCCCTAAAATAATTTGCATGTAATCTTGAGCCAGACACTCTCTCATAAAATGTCATTAAGGTTTCACGCTCTTCAAATCCCCAAAGAGATGGAGTTAAAGCCCCAACATCAAGTGCTTGTGTTGTTACATTTAATATATGACTTAAAATTCTACCTATCTCACAAAACATTACTCTTATAAATTGAGCTCTAATAGGTACCTCAATTTGTAAAATTTTTTCTATAGCAAGTGCAAATGCATGCTCTTGATTCATTGGTGCTACGTAGTCAAGTCTGTCGAAATAAGGAACAGCTTGCATATAAGTTTTATTTTCAATTAATTTTTCAGTACCTCTGTGCAGTAACCCTATATGGGGATCTGCTTTTTCAACAACTTCTCCATCTAGTTCTAAAATAAGTCTAAGAACTCCATGGGCTGCAGGATGTTGAGGACCAAAATTAAGATTTAATGTTTTAATTTTTTTCGTCATTTTTTTCAGTTTGTCTTTTTATATATTCAGTGCCTTTCCATGGACTTTCATAGTCAAAATTTCTATAGTTTTGTTCTAATTTAACCGGTTCATTGATAACTTTTTTTTGATCTTCGCTATATCTACTTTCAACATGACCTGTCAGAGGAAAGTCTTTTCTTAAAGGATGTCCTTCAAAACCATAATCAGTTAAAATTCTTCTTAAATCTGGATGGTCTTTAAAATTTACGCCATACATATCAAACAGTTCACGTTCCATCCAATTTGCTGATGGAAAGATTGATGTTAACGATGGAATTACTTCATTTTCATTAATAAAGTAGCTTAATATTATTCGATAGTTAAATTCATGGCTTAAAAATAAGTAAACTATCTTAAAACGCTTAGTTGCTTCTGGATAATCAACAGCTGTAATTTCTATTAACTGTCTAAATTTAGTATTTTTGTTACTTTTTAAAAAAATACAAACATCCACAAGATCATGACAATCAATTGATATATAAAGTTGATTATGTCTAATTTCAGAATTTTTTATTTTAGTATTAAGTTCTGAGTTTATTTTTTTTTCTAGATCATTTAAATTATTCATGATGTTTATCTGTTTAAAGAACCTTTATTTCTAATTTTTTTTTGCAATTGCATAATTCCATATAATAAAGCCTCTGCAGATGGGGGGCAGCCTGGAACATATATATCAACTGGAACAATTCTATCGCAACCACGAACAACTGAATATGAATAGTGATAATAACCACCACCATTAGCACAGCTACCCATTGAAATTACATATCTAGGTTCAGGCATTTGATCATAAACTTTCCTTAGAGCTGGTGCCATTTTGTTAGTTAAAGTTCCTGCAACAATCATAACATCAGACTGCCTTGGTGATCCTCTTGGGGCGGCTCCAAATCTTTCAAGGTCATATCTAGGCATGGCAGTTTGCATCATTTCGACAGCACAACAGGCAAGACCGAAAGTCATCCAATGTAAAGATCCAGCCCTAGACCAATTAATTAAATTATCAAAAGAAGTTGTTATGAAACCATTCTTACTAAAATCCTCAGCAAGTTTTTTAAATTCTTCAGGTATTTTTTTATTTTTATTCTCTAGAGTCATTTATTTTAAATTATTCCCAATCTAAAGCGCCTTTTTTCCATTCATAAATAAAACCAATTGTTAATATAAATAAAAAAATCATCATCGAAATAAATCCCACTATTCCAATATTACCTAATGAAACTGCCCAGGGAAATAGAAAGGCAATTTCTAAATCAAAAATTATAAACAAAATAGCAACTAAATAAAATCTGACATCAAATTCCATCCTTGAATCTTCAAAGGGTTCAAAACCACACTCATAAGCAGATAGTTTTTCTGGATCAGGATGTTTAGGGGAAAGTATAAGATTAATAATGACAAATGCACAACTTAACCCTAAGGCTAAAACTAAAAATATCATTATAGGCAGATAATCTTTTAAAAATTCTGAAAGCATGAAGGATGTATATCAGACTTTTTATCAACTAAAAGTGTACAACAGCCACATATTTAAAAAAATCACTAAATCAATCCAATATATTATTGCAAAAACTAATGTATTTTAAAACTTGTGGTTTTATTAAAAAACGCGACAATTTTTTTTTTATCATTTGGGTATTTGACAATGTTTTTTTATAGTTCAAGATAGAATCGACCATTTTATTGCTTAATTGTATAGATTGATTGTTTGATATAAAAATTCCATATCTATTAGACAAAATATCAACTGCCCCACTACATCGTGAGCTAATACATGGCAAATTATAATTAACTGCTTCTATTAATGTATTTGGTAAACCTTCATATAGAGATGGAAAAATAAGTATTTTAGCTTCTAAGTAATATTTTTTAAGATTAAAAACCCACCCTTTAAAAATTACATTTTTAGAAATATTTAGATTTAAACATAATTGTCTTAATTTTTTTTCATCCTTGCCATGACCAATAATTACTAATTTGTAATCTGGAAATTTATTTAAAAAATGTGCAAAGGCTTTAATCGCAGTTACTTGGTTTTTTTGCTTACATAAACGACCAACAGATAAAATTATTTTTTTTCTTTTGTTATTTTTATTTTTATAAATATTTTTTAAATATGGGTTATAAATTAATTTAGCCTTATTTTTAAATAAAATTTTATCTAATGAATTTTTTGCCTTAATTGCATTTGTAATTATACCATCTGAAAAATTATAAAAAAATATTTTCAATAAATAAACAAATAAAGCAGAAATTTTATAATCAGCATATTTTGTTGCATCTAAAATATCTTCAGAATTTCTTATAATTATTTTTCTTTTAAAAATTTTTGAAAATATAATTGGCAATATATGACTTTGAAATGAAACTATTAAAGAATTTTTATTATTAATTTTTTTTAATAAAGTAAATAGAGTAATAATAGAATTTATTGATGTAATTAATCTATTTAAAGATCCAATTGTAATTTTACTTTTGACATTATAAAATTTAATATTTCTATTAAAGAATTTAATCTTATCTCTTTGTGTAATATTACTAATTAAATAAATTTTTATTCCTTTTTCTGCACATATGTTTGTAAAATTTATTAAATTTTCTGTTGCTCCACCTTTTTCAAA
>ENA-UOXV01000399-UOXV01000399.1-marine-metagenome-genome-assembly--contig:-NODE-399-length-61520-cov-15.211860_pt1 | contig 61520 bp, 52 predicted proteins | sample MGYA00238165_ERZ766961 | MGnify/ENA primary metagenome ERZ766961 (study PRJEB28924, sample SAMN03173240) | marine metagenome | biome: Marine; feature: Water; material: Subsurface seawater | place: North... | reverse complement strand
GGCGTTATTTAATAGTGTTTTTGGTAATAACAACAAAGCCTCTCCGAATTCGTATTTTTTAAAAAAATATCATATATATTATCCGGTTAATAATCAGTAAAGAATTGGATTATTTTTAATTTTAACGAATATAAGGAAAATTTTAGCGACTGTCGATTATTTTTATTAAAAATATTAACTGATGTGCTATTTAGTAACATCGGTTCTGGGTTTAAAATTATTTTATAAGAAAAAAATTTTTTTGAAAAAATAATTTTATTTGACTTTAAACACTGGATTAAAAATTTTCTTGCATATTGAATGTTTTTTTTTATACATATTCTAAATGATACTTGGTGTAAAAAGTCATCCCCATATATATTCTTAAATTTATTAAATTTGTAATGATGTCTAATATCAAATTTTTTTTTTAGATTATCTAGATGAATTTTACTCCTTATATGATACCAAAAAGAATTTTTGGATTTTAACCTTTTTATACAAAGATTACAAACTATTGAATTAAAATATTTGTTAAAAACATGAAATTGTTTTTTATCATTTCTAAGATTTTCCTTCCAAAGATTAACTGAATTTTCGAATTCTTGCATTAAATTCGGTTTTAAATCAAGTTTTTTTTTAAAGCCACTGACTTTATTGTTTTCGACAAACATTTTAAAATTAATATGAGAAAATATACTTCCGTACAATTTACGATAAAGATATTAACAACTTTATTTAAATTTTTAAAAAGAATAGATTAAAAATCTTCAATAATAACATTGATTCTTATGATAATTAGATAACCACGCTATTAAATTTCGCTAGCTTTAATTTATAAAGCTATGTGAGTAAGCGGGGTAACAGAATTTGGTATGTTTAAAAATTTCCTCAAGTAATCTACTCCGTTATCTTTTAAAATGAAATAATAAAAATTCCAAGAATAACGCTCGCTAACTAGTCCTTTGGAGACTAGACTTTTCATAACTTTTATTGAAACTAAATTTTCATATCTATGGTTTTTTTTGTCTAATTTAATAACTAAAATACCATCTCTGAATAACTGGCTTAAGATTGTTTTTTTAATTTTTTTTGAAATGTACATTATAAAATGGTGATAATATTCCGAATATAAAATACTATTAAAAATGAAATTCAATAAAAACGTGACATTTTCTAGACGTAAGAATAGAAAAAACTTTTACAATTTAAGTTCATCTGATAAAAGAATAACAATGTCATCTCCGGTGATAAAAGAAATTGAAAATAAATATAAAATAAAAAAAATCCCTGTAAGAAGAGGAGATCACGTGTTGATATTAAGAGGCAGTCATAAGGGGAAAAACGGAAAAGTTATCCAATGTTCCAGAAAAAACTTTTATATTTTCGTAGATAAAGTAACAGGTACTAGAACTTCTAAAAATAATTATTACATAAAATTAAAAGCTTCTAATGTAATTATTGAAAAAATTAATTTAAGCGAATCTAGACAAGGCAAATTTTTAAAATCAATAGAAAAATCATCCTTTAATAATCTTACGAATAATTCGTCAAGTCAACTTGATATAAGTGAAAAAAATATAAATTAATTCCACTATATCTTATAACATTAACAAATAATCATAATGTAAAACTTAAATTTTTAGTTTATTTAATAACTTTCGATTCGGACGTGTGCATCATTTAGAACATAAAGACTGTTTCTTAAAAGATTTAAAAAATATGAAAAAAGCCCATCTAATAATGGGCCCAGCTGGTTGTGGTAAAAGCACATATTGTTTGGAAATTTATAAAAATTCCAAAGAAGTTAAAAAAGCGATAAAAGTTGTCAACCTAGACCCATCTGTAGAAAACTTTTCCTACCCAGATTGTATTAACATTCAAGACTTGATCAAGACTAATGATGTAATGGAAGAACTTTATCTAGGCCCAAACAGCTCTCTGATTTTCTGTATGGAATATCTAGTAGATAATTTAACATGGCTAAAGAAAGAAATAGACTCTTGTTATGAAGATTTTTTTTTATTTGATTTTCCAGGACAAATCGAAATTTATACACATAGCACAATAATTCGTGAAATAATAAAATTTTTAATATCTTATTGCCAGATAGATATAACCGGATTATTTTTCATCGATTCTCAGTTTTTAGGGGATATTGGAAAATATCTCAGTGGATGTCTTACTGCCTTGAGTTCAATGGTATCCTTAGAAATACTTTCATATAATATATTAAGCAAAATGGATCTTGTAAAAAATGTTCCTATTTATGTTCTCGATAAATATTTAAAACCTAATATGAGTTGCTTTTTAGATGAATTAGAAGAAGTTATGAATTCTAAGTATAAAGCATTGAGTTATAGTGTACTGAATTTATTGGAAGATTTTTCGATGATAAATTTTGTGCCATTAGATACCACAAAATTTGAAAGTTTGATTGAATTTTTCACACTAGTAAATCATTTTTACGAGTCTGAATAAAAAAAATTCGGATAGTCGGCATTTGGGTTGTGTTTATTTGATTAAATTATTGAGAAAATTTCTTGCACTTAATTTTCCCAAGTAATATAGCTCTTCGATAAGCCGTTCCTCTCTGTAATCAGATTCCGCTGCCAAGTCTTCTAGACTCTTCATTCTTTTAATCCGCCTCTGCCTCGATTCCTCGGCCGTTCTTCTATTTTTCATAATTCGCGCTATCCTTCTTTCATCTTCATTCGCAAACGAACGCCTTTTCCTCCGCTTAATGTTTGGAGTATCTTGAATTTCTGAACCAGTAAAATTAAATAAATTTTTTTCATGGAAATATAAGTTTTTATCATTTTGAAATATTTCTTGAAAAAACGGCCTGTTTTGCCCGAATAAATAAGAATTCAGGTTTATTATGCTAAAGTTAAAAGGCGGATACTCAATATAGATAGAATGCATAGTGGTACTGATGTTTTCGGTTTTTCTAATCACATCTTCGTATACCAGATTAAAATTTTTATATTCTTCTCCATTGAAATCAGGTAAAAATGAACCCCATAAAATCGAAATATTTTTTTCAAAATATAAAGTAGATCCTTCGAAATACATATAATTAATCGGTTGTTTTTTTTTTTAAATATATTATATATATTCATATTATATTATTAACTTTATAGAAAATAGACTTTTTAAATTTTAATTAAAAAAAATATAACGCCTGAACAGACTGTTAAAATTTTTTTTTTAAAATTCGTATCAACTAGACGGTTTTGTGAGTCGATGGAAAATTTTTTCACAAAAACTGTAAATGAAAAATTATCTTTGTTAATAAAATACACATTATCTCTAGTCGAGTATATAACAATATGATTATCTTTAAACATTGTAAAATACATTCTACTTTTAAATCTAATCATGTTTTCAATCGAGGAATCTTTTTTTCTAGTTTTAGTCATAAAAAAAGAATTTTTTTTCAAAAGAATCATAAAACAATAATCATTAAATTCTTTAATATCCAAAATTTTACAAGAGTCTCGTGTTTCATAACAAGAATTTTTATTCAAATTTTTATATAAAATTTTTTCATCAGAAAACCTTTTTTCACTGACGATAATTTTGATGCCCGCAGATCTTTTTTGTAAAAAATGGATATACTTTTCCATATCTAGCAAAATTTTACTTACGTTTAACCCCGGCTTAATCGTTCGAATATCAGCTGTATCAATCAAAATTTTAAAAATCCTTTTTATCTTTGAGATATAAAAGTTGTCTGAAATTTTTTTTAGCAACAGAAATTCATGATCTTTCATGTCAATGGTGTAATACATTTTTTTTAGCTTTGAATAAAATGAGCAATTGTTATTTTCTATTCTTTTTTTCTTTTTTAAAAATTTACTACAAATCATTTTTATGATTTCAAGATGTCTAATTCGATTGACAGTTTTTCCTAATTCCTCTGAATTAAATTTAATAATCATAACCGAACCGTCTGTAAATGTAAGTACTAATATATACCCACACGAAGACCAGTTGCCAGCGGTAATCTTAGATTTCGTTAAATTTTTAATAAAAATTAAATTTTTTGCATAGGATGTATGCCAAATAACCATCTCCCCATTAGTCGTGCAAATTGCTATCACACTACCTGTTTTTTTTTTTTTATATTTTTCAATATATAACCTAGAACTGCATGTTATCAAAGCGATTTTTTTTTTCTTGAAAATCAAACTGAATGATTTGTGAAAATTTTTGAAACGATCGTAGACTTCAAACCGATTTTGTAATTCTTTACATCTATTTGCCAATAAAAATCTACCGCAAGGCGTCCATTGAATTTGGTCAGAGGAAAAATTTTGGGATTCGTTTATGAACTTTTTTTGAATCATTTGTTTATATATAATTTTTCTAGGTTTAAATGTTAAAGTATTCCAAATTAGAATTTTTTTATTTTCTGATTTCGTAGCTATTAGATATCCAGTCGGATCCCATGTTACACTTTTAACCCATGCATGATGTCCGTGTAAAATGACAACAGGAATTTTTTTTCTTACCGACCATATTTGCACACTATTGTCTAAAGAAGCGGTTGCTATATGAATAGAATTCGGGCACCACGAGAGATCCGATATATCACCGTTATGATTTTTAAATTGATAATAAATAGACCATTCTTCAATTTTTTTTTTGTATACATTCTTTTCATAAATCACAAGAATCCCATCATCGCCACTGAAAGCAAATTTAAGACCATCGTATGACCAGCGAATTATATTTGTTGACCTCGAGTTAGTTTCAATTGTATATATAGGCACGTAAGATTTGGGAAGTGTAGAAAAATCGGACATTATATCTACTTTATACTGAATATTAATTGAGTTTGTTGCCCGTTTGGGAAATTGCCATATTTTTAATAAACAGTCTTTACTACAGCTTATTATAAAATTTTGAAAAGGTTGTATATCTATTGAAAAAATTGGCAGTTTATTTTTTTCACTTTTTCCATGGTAAATCCAGTCTAATATTTTAAAAAACATTTGTGATTAATGTTAAATACTACGATACTCTATATCCAATTGATATTAAACTATACCAAATTAATTTAGGTTTGAAAATATATTTCAAATTTTTACCTTCGCTATAAATATTTTTAAAATTAATGGCAGATTCCATTACTTTATTTTTAATTTATAAATATTTCATGAAATACTTGCCATCGATATTATCTAAAGATTTAAAAATTTATAATCATTTTAATAGAATCTTGCCATATTCGATTAATGACAATTTCGATTCTTCTTTTTTTCTTTTTTTAATGGATAACCTGTGCCTTTTCCTTTGAATAGATAAAGGGCTAACTAGCCTTTGGATTTTTGGAAATTTTTTTCCATTTTTTTGAAATAAAATTTCATTTTTACTGACAAATTTTCTCAAATCGTCTTTTTTATTAAGGTTGAAAATTTTTCTAATTTTATCAGCTCTTTTAGGCAGAAAATTTTTATTTGGCTTGTTTCTATCAGAGAGCCCGCTTATTGGACCACCTTCTTTGACGACGCATAGATTTAAGACTGAAATCTCCGGAGAAACTATACATCCACGTACTGATTTTCTTTTTTTTTCACCATTTTTCATTTTAAGACCTCTGCATCCTACTGAACCTTTTGCCACTAAAAGCTTTACTCTATTATTGGTGATGACACCTTGTTTCATCGGAAAGCCTTCTTTATCTTGTCCTCCTGTAATTTTCAATATCCAATTTTTCCATTGCGAGCCTAATGAACTAACTTCAATAATTGATGATATGGTTCTGTCGTAAAAAATTCTAAGACAGCTTTCATTTTCCAGATCAAACATTTTCTGTAAACCAGTTTTAGGATTAGAAACGTTTAACCTCATTAATTAAAAAATAAATCGGGTAAAACTACTACAATGTATTAAATATTGAAAATTTAATAGTTAATAGTTTTTTTATTTTTTTTTAGTTAATGCAAAACTTTATCCCAATGAATCAACATCTAAATAATCCATCTAAAAATAGTGGGCTGTATTCTAATGCGATAAATATTGTTAAAAAATTAACCCCAATAAGAAAAGAATTACATAAAAAACAGTCTTTAGAAGATAATCAATTTGATTCTATGGAAGTTCTAGGTTCCGTAATTTGTGGGAAAGCTTTTATTTCTGTTTACGAAGATGCAGCTGTGCATATCGAACCATGGATTATCGTTCTTCAAGAAGGAGGAATCATACAAAATTTTGGGTCTGAAGTAGATCATTTATTAAACAAGGTGGAAAAAAATTTTACAAATCAATGCGGAATTTTCAAGAATACCACAGTTTTTAGTCAGAGAAAAAATTTATTATTAGAAGAAGTTTTATTTTGTTTGCAAATCATATTCGAAAAGCAAGTTCAAAAGCTAAAAGAATTGTCTTTTAGAATATTCAATGAAATGTTATCAAAAGTGCCAATTACTGAAAAAGTTGAAAATGATGTAAAAGCAACTATTAAGATATCCGCAAAAGTTTTTTCAACCAGAGCATCATTTCTGAAGCCAGTTAAAACAAAAACTCACTGGTCTTATTTAAGAGATTTGAATACCTTTAAGGACAGTATACGTCAGACTGCTACAGAAAAGCTACAAATGGCAAGACTCCAAGGCATTTATTTTAAAAAGGCTAAAAATCCTATCAACCTGTCTTTTCATTATCTACACCCTCATCCTTTCGGCAAAGACTCGAGATTCGATCCTTTATCCTCAAAAGATCCTGTGAATTATAATAGTCAAGCTTCTAAAAAAGCTGGTCTAATGAGACAAACCGTCTTGCCTAGAGAATTTTCCACGGCTAATACAGAGTCGTCTCAGAAAAATAGAGAATTCGAAGAACTAGTATATCAAGAAGATCCTGCTAAATCCTATGAGAGTGGTTCAAGATAACAACTCAATAAATACAATAAATCCCACAGCAAAAACATTGGCTATGGGCGAAAGAGTATTGAGAATAACAATTTAAACACAAATTGTTTACTCTAAACTTTATGTTAATTACACTATCTTTATCATTTTTGGTGACAAGATTTCCTTTGAAAAATCTCCCCCTACAATTACAGAATGACTGGAATGTAAATAGTATATCGAGCAAAGTCGATGTGTAAATAAGATATTGGATATTTTTTTTTATTTTACAATAAACTCCGTTGGTCAAAAAGGCGAAATACCAATAAATATTATTCTGAAAAGAATTTAGGATGAAATTGAAACTACCATTCAAATTTTTTCCAATTAAAATGATTTTTTTTAAGCTAATCATATCATATGAATTATAATTTTTAGGGTTTATATGAAAAACACTGAATTTATGCGAATATTTTTTGTAAAGTCTCACGTAGAGGTAGTATATCGAACTGATTGAATTTTTATAGACTGGATAGCTACCGAATTGTTTAAATTTCCTTATTTTTTCAAAATTGTTCAGGTTTTTAATCTCTTCGATTATAATTTTTTTTAGCTTATTTTTCATTGTACAGAATAAAATGTCGAGTTTTTTACGAAGACTAGATGAAGTGTAAATCCACCTTATATCTATTCCATTTATAATAACAAAAAGTATACTATGTTCTTCTAAAACTATATTTAATTTTATGAAAAAAAAAATTTGTTCGATATATCTATTCAAAAATGAACTATGATTTAAATTCGTATATTTCTTTTTTGGAATAAATTGATTAGCGCTCATAATGAAAAAAAAAACAGGCTTTCTAAGTTTCATCTTAATTATTTAAATAATGAATATTTACATATATAAAAAAAACTTATAACTAAAAAAACTCTTTTAAACTGTGTAATTATTTTTTTTTGCTTTAAACTCATTTATACTATATATAACAGACTCGAGATCATTATAGAATATCAAGTCTTCTTTATTCAATTCCAAAGTGGTTCTTTTGATATAGGAAAAAATTTTGAGTTTTTTAGAAAATATGTAATCAAATATTTTAACTATTTTCTTGGAAATTATATATTTTAAGCTTTGTATTAAAATACTATTGTTTAATTTGAATGACACTTTCAAGCATAAATAATCCGAATAGCCGAATCTTTTCTGGATATCCTTAAATATAATTTTTTTAAAATAATAAAGTTTAAGTTGCTTTATTAGAGATTTGGAAAATGCCATAGAAACTATCGAATAACGATTAAGATTTAAAATAAAATTATATTCTAAGATAAGTTTTTTTAGTTTAAAACTTTTCCCCTTTTTTCTTTTTTCAAGTCTGCATTCCAATAAAAAGCATTTCATTTTTTCACGATCAGCTGACCCAAGCAATTGTTTAATATTTTTATTCACCTTAAACATTTTTTATATGTTAGGTATATTTTGTAAAAAAAATAATAATTAAATATAATACAAATTTATTATTTTTTTATAAGCATAGTATTATGCAGATAACAGTAGACTTGATAATTTCTAAATTGACAAAAAAAAATGAAAAAAATTTTATATTCTTAACCGAAGAGGAAATTGTATTTTTATGTTTCAATTGTAAAAAAGTGTTGTTGAAACAGGATATATTACTTGAATTAAAGGCACCAATAAAAATTTGCGGTGATATTCATGGACAATTTTATGATCTTTTACGATTATTTGAATTTTGCGGATATCCTCCGAAGAATAAATTTCTTTTTTTAGGAGACTATGTTGACCGTGGAAAACAATCTATTGAAACGATATGTCTACTGTTTGCTTTTAAGATTAAATATCCGAATTCTCTTTTTATGTTAAGAGGAAACCATGAATCTTCTCAGATCAACAGGATTTATGGTTTTTACGACGAATGTAAACGCAGATATAACATTGGAATATGGAAATTATTCGGAGATATTTTTAACCATTTGCCAATCAGTGCGATAATAGATAAAAAAATTTTTTGCATTCACGGGGGTCTTTCTCCGAGTTTAAAATCTATAAATCAAATCAAAGAAATGAAAAGACCTTTTGAAATACCTGAATCTGGTTTGCTGTGCGATTTACTATGGTCTGATCCGATAGAAAAAACAAAAGGGTGGAAAGAGAATGACAGGGGGATCTCATTTGTTTTTGGCAAGGATGTAGTTTTAGAATTTTTAAAAAAATTTAATTTCGAATTGATTTGTAGAGCACACCAGGTCGTTGAAAATGGTTATCAATTTTTTGCAAATAGATCATTGATTACTATTTTTTCAGCTCCTAACTATTGCGGAGAATTTGATAATGCTGGTGCAATTATGAATGTCGATATCTCCCTATTATGTAGTTTTCAAATATTAAAACCTATAAAAAGTATTAAATTTAAAAATAACTTATGTAAAAGAAGATCAAAATTAAATATAGAGTCAAAAAAAGGATAAAAGTTAAGATGATTTTCCAAAAATTAGTATAAAAATACATTTAATAACTAGTTTACAAAAAGCAAAATACTGTTCATTAAAAATAATGAAATAATAACGCCTCTGTACAAGGATAATGATAAATTTGGAATTTTATATAAAAAAAACTTGCACCAGCGATCGTTAATGAAAAGATTTTTCCCTTGATTTAGATTTATTTTTTTTAATTTTCAACTTTAGCTTCGCCGAATACGAGAAAAGACTCGTTTACGGTACTCTGAAAAACCTCTGGTTTAAAAATTGAAAAATTCACATTTTTTGATTTCTTGAATCTTATATAGTTAATTCCATCGATCTTCTCGAATGAAAAGTTTTCAAGAGCTTTTCTTATTCTCTTTTCTCCTCTAGACAATTTTTTATTTTTTTCATCATTTTCAAATGAATTTTTTATATCCATCAAATTAAATCTAATAAACTCCCGAAACAAAATAAATTTAAACACAGAGTAAGTTAACATAATTTTAAGATCTAAAATCATCAGGAGAATATGGTTTTAGGATACCATTCGAAATAAATATAACTTAATCTCTGCATCCTAGAATATCTTAGTTTTTTTTTTCTATACAGATCTCTTTGTTTTTGAACCCATTTGCCCAAAGGACCGCTTCTCTGCGGCACAAGACAATTTCCGAATCTATGCATATAAATTACTAGTTCTTGAAATCTGTGTTCCCATGTAACCGATACCGGAGTCTGTTTCCTTTTCCATTCAAAACCTAATCCATCTAATAACATTATTCTAGAGCCATCTATAGTCCCTTTTCTGAAAAATTGTCTTTGATTTTTTACCCAATAACCAAGTTCCTTATTCTGCAGGAATTTACAAGGGACATTGGAATGTCCGTATATTTCCCTAAAATATCGCAATTCTTCGAAACGAAGGTTCCATGCAGCGTCAAATGTAAAAATTTTTCCCGGAGCCCAATTAAAATTTAGTATTTTTAACAAAAATCTTCTGCTTTCAGGCAGTTTTTGTTTTTTATAATACCCACGCTGTTTGCCTATCCAAGCACCCAGACTTTTGTCGTATTCATATCTTTGAGGAACATTGGGATGACCGAAAATTTCAATAAATATATCTAAAGCTTCATATTTATCATTCCACGCAAGGTCTTGAGTTTTTTTTGACGAATGATTGATTCTTTTATGTTTAGGATTAAACAGGTTAAATCTTTCCATCAAAATAATATTTTGAAAAACCTTGACCAATATACGACTTTCGTGGTTATGAGGTTAATTTAGTAACAATTTATAATATTAAAAACTAGTATTATGATTTTAAACAGTTATCAGAATTTATCAGAAAGTGACCTCGTGGAAGTTATAAAAAATAATTTAAATATTTTATACAACTCTAAAGAGCCTCGTGAAAAATGGGAATCTCAAAAAATACTTACTGATGTACAAAATAAGCAAGATATTTGGAAAATCGTGCCACTGTTAATCAATTCAAACGAATCGACATTGGCTTTTTTTGGCATCCAAATATTGGAAAATGCTGTTTTTTACAATTGGAAATCGATTTTAGATCAAGAGAGAGAATTTTTACTAAATTATGTCTGGCAAACTATTTTAAAAAAATATATGTATCTAGACAGAGATGAAAAATTAGATTATAATTCCAATAAAATAATATGTTTACTGGCGAAATTAATAATATCATCTGAAAAAAATTATTTCTTTTCTTTTTTTGAAAATATTATAAAGTGTACAGATCTTTCTCGGTTAGTCTGTGAGAAAAACCTTTTCATAGCATCAGTTTTGTTGGAAGAATTTTTTAGCGGCTCCAACTACATTTTCAGACAGAATATATTTTTAGAAAAAAAAAAAATATCTTTTCTGATTGAAGAATTAAAATTATTGTGCAAATTTATCTTAAAACAGAATATTTTTATACTAAATACTCAGCTTAATCTATTAAGCACTGTGTTTAAGATATTGACCTATTTAAAACTTACGAGATTTAAAAATTGGCTAGTCGATGAAAAATTACTAGCCTCGACAATATTTTTGTGTTTTGAAAAAAACATTCGTAATCAAACTTTAGATTTTTTATTAGAATTAAATAAAACTTCGAATAAAGACACTCTTGTCTTTTCAGCCTTATTTCTTGAAAACTTCTTATTGCATCAACAAGAGATTTTTCCATTTTCTAAAAGTTATGGAAAAATGTTTAAAGATTTGGATCAAGAATCAAAAGACTATATCATGAAAATAGTTTTTCTGCTTTCTAAAACTTACAAAAATTCTCTTAAAACAAAATTTTTTTATATTTTGATAGACTTCGATTTGTTTTTAAGCGCTTCACAATTTATGATAAAAATTTCATGCATCGCTCAAAATGAAATATTCAAGGCTTCGCTCGAATGGTGGAATTTTTTTTTCTTAAATAAAAATTTTTATGAAAACAGTCTGAGTTTAAAAAAATTCATTGATGAAAATTTACTAGAACTGATTGTTTTAATGATAGTAAGAATGGCTAAACCGGAAGAAGTCTTGATAAGAGAAAATGACAATGGTCATTTAATTAGAATTCAATTGGCTGAAACGGAAAGTCATGAAATGTATGAAAAAACAAAAAATATTTTAAACAATCTTTGTATGGATAATTATAAAATAATTAGAAAAGTAATTCTTGAAAAATTATCTATGCAATTTAAAAAAAAAAATTGGAACAGAAAATTGTTAAATTCTTTATGTTGGTCAGTAGGTGCTATAAGCGGATCTATGAAAGAAGAAGAGGAGAAAAAATTTATCGTATTGATTATAAAGGACCTACTCTATTTATGTGAGCTAAAAAAAGGAAGAGATAATAAAGCTATTATCGCTAGTAATATAATGTTTGTAGTAGGAAAATACCCAAGATTTTTAAGTTCTCATTGGAAATTTCTAAAAACGGTAATCAGCAAATTGTTCGAATTTATGTTAGAAGATCATCCGGGGATAAAAGATATGGCTTGCGATACGTTTCGAACAATTTGTACAGAATGTTATCAAATCATAATTCATAGAAAATCAGAAGAGGAGCCTGCTTTGATTGAGTATATATTTAATTCCATCGATATCATAGAAAAAATGGACGAATTTAGACATGTAGAACAAATCTTAGCAGTCACAGGATCCCTTATTTCAAAAATAACAGATGATAAATTTTTTAAAAATATTGTTCAAAAATATAAGAATTTTATAGATAAAAAATATCAACTAAATTCAATAGATGATAAATTGATTGAAAATATTGAAAAATCGGAAAATTTTTACAAAGGAATAGTAGTTACTAAAAATTTCATAAGTTTTTTAAGCAAAAAATGCGATTTAACTTTTCTAACCGGTTTCCAAAATTTTACTTCGGTTTTTAAATTAATTGATAAAAGTATAAAAGAAGAAAAAAATTTCATTGAACCAAAAAATTTGATCACGGTTAATCCAAAGATTACAAGGCAAATTAGAAAAGAAATTGTAAATTTATACATCGAAACATTTAAAAGTTTAAATTATGACTCCTTTGATTTCCATCAAAAACAAAAAATCAAAGAAATTGTAGAAAATTTAATATTTTCTTTTGATTTTACAGGAGATTTGATTTCACAAGAACCAGTTATTTTAGAGCTCATATCTATAGTATTGAAAGAATCGCGTTTTTTCATAGGCCTTGATATAGCAAAGATTGTTTTTAAATCATTTTTGATTCCTACTTTCTGTCAAATAAACAATTCTTCTGTCGATTGTTCTGAGTACAAGCTGCCTTTTTTCAATTCAATAAAATCCTTGATAGAAAATAACTTCAAAGATCTTTTTCGCTTAGACAATGATCCTATTATAGCCGAAAAATCCTTTTCATTGATTTTAGATTCTTTGATAAATGGATTTAAAGAAGAAGATGCTATGTTATCGAATCTAGCCTTAGATCTCGTAAAAACTTTTTTGATAAAAATCGATTTGCATGAACAAAAATTTTATTTTTACAATAATTACCTAATTCGTTTATTAGACAACCTGATCATATCTTTATTCGACGGGAACCATATTTTTGCCATCAAGGCACAGATTTCGGTTTTGCAATTATTGAATGAAAAATGCAAAGTAATACACAAAATAGATGACGTATATGCCCGTATAGAGATTTTTTTTAGAAAATTCGAAATAGATTCGGTTATTTATCTTGAATTAATCAATACACTCGAATTGGAATGTGAGTCGAAGTCTATTGAAAAAAATTTATTAAATTTTTTTAAAAATTTTTTAAATTTTGACGAAGATGAATTTTCTGAAGACTGATATATTAAAGTAAAAATTTTAATATGTTAATTTGTTTTTTTAAATTATAGTTAATTTTTTCTACATAAAGTCGAGTTACTAAACGAAAATGTCTACGAACGAAAGTGAGATTCTGTTCAACGATGTTAACAGAATCAGTAGTATTCAATACTCAAATTTTTTAATGATAAAGTCGGTATCCGATGCAATCAGAACTAGTTTAGGACCGCATGGTATGGATAAAGCGATAATTTCAGATAATGAGATATTAATTACAAATGATGGTGCTACGATTTTAAAAAATGCAAAATTTAACCATCCGGCAGCAAGACTTTTGGTAGAAATTTCCAAATCTCAAGATGCCGAAGTTGGCGATGGGACTACTTCCGTAATCGTATTGAGTGGATCATTTTTGGGAAGCGCGTTAAACTTGTTAAAAAAAGGAATAAGATTATCAAATATTACTGATTCTTTTGAAATTTGTTTGAGAAAAGCAAAAAATCATCTTTTAAAAATTGCTTTGCCAATAGATATTACGAATAAAGAATTTTTATATCATACTGCATACACTGCATTAGAATCAAAGGTTCTACTATCACATTCGCATATATTTGCTCCTCTGGCAGTAGAGTCTATTTTGAATATCATTGATGTAGAAAATTCTATTGATGTAAATTTAAAAAACGTCAGGATACTAAAAAAAATAGGAGGTACTATAGAAAAAAGTCAGCTTTTAGACGGTTTAGGAATAGATTATGCTTGTGTAAAGTCATACGGAAGTCCCTGTAAAATAAATAACGCTAAAGTTGGGATAATCCAGTTTTGTATAAACTCGCCATCTACGAGCACGGAAAATGTCGTTGTCGTAGAAAACTATTCATCTATGGACAGATTTCTAAGAGATGAAAAGCAAATTATAATAGGAATCTGTAGAAAAATTAAGGCTACTGGCTGCAATGTATTATTGATACAAAAAAACATAATGAAAGATTCTATTACAGATTTTGCATTAGAAACATTATCAAAGTTGAAAATCATGATAGTTAAAGATATAGAAAGAATAGATGTCGATTTTATATCCCAAGCATTGGGTGCCATACCAATTCCTGATATAGAATTGTTCAGTTATGAAAAATTAGCAAAAGTAGATTCTGTAGAAGAAAAAAATTATTGCAACGAAAAGGCAACTCTCTTTAAAGGAATAAAATTTCCAAAAAATAAAACAAATACTATTATTATCAGAAGTTCGAATTATCTATTATTAGAAGAAGCAGAACGATCATTTCATGACGCACTCTGTGTAATCAGGTCTATAATACGAAGGAGATTTGTCATAGGCGGCGGAGGATCTGTAGAGATGGAAATCTCATCTGTTTTAAAAAATTATTCTAAGACATTGACGGGATCGACTTCTTATATAATTAAAGCATTTTCGAATTCATTAGAAATAATTCCATACACTCTATCTGAAAACGCAGGGTTAGACCCGATAGACGTGATTTCAAAACTCAGAAAATTCCATTCAACTGGGAACAAGATGATTGGTGTGAATGCGCGAAAAGGAATAATTAGTAATGTCTTGAAAGACAATATAATATCTCCTCTGTTAATTTTTACGAGTATTTTAAATATTTCAGTGGAGTTTTCTGTCCAAATCTTGAAAATAGATGATATTTTAAAATCATGATCATTGTCGTTGTATTCGACGTTTGAATTAAATAAATAAATGAAAAGAATTATTGATAGTAAAAATTTTGCTTTTTTTTGCCCATTGATAGTAGATTTCAACAGTGTTTTTAATAGAAGAGAAGTTTTAAAAAAAAATAAAAAACCGATTTTTATTCTAAAAGCCTCGAGATCTGTATACTCAACGAATAATGATGAAAATGATTTTCAAAAAAATTCAACTGACTACCTTGCTGGCAAGATAATATCAGCCGATCTGCATTCTGAAATGTCGAAGTCGTACATGGAATACGCTATGTCTGTAATTTACGGAAGAGCTCTGCCTGATGTTAGAGATGGACTGAAGCCTGTCCATAGAAGAATTTTATTCGCAATGTCTGAGCTAGGCTTGTTTCCCGATACGCCTTTTCGAAAATGTGCTAGAATCGTAGGAGAAGTTCTGGGCAAATATCACCCTCACGGGGATACTGCCGTATATGATGCACTTGTAAGAATGGCCCAAGATTTTTCAATGAGGACTGTGTTTATATACGGGCATGGGAATTTCGGTTCAATCGATCACGATCCGCCTGCAGCGATGAGATATACTGAATGCAAGCTTAGTAAAATCTCAAGTGAAATTATGTTAAAAGATTTAGGAAAAAAAACTTGTGATTTTATAAACAATTTTGACGGCAGCTGCTCAGAACCATCGGTCTTACCGTCCGTCTTGCCGACTTTACTGTTAAACGGAAGTAATGGAATAGCAGTAGGGATGGCCACGAATATTCCTCCTCATAATTTGACTGATATAACAAAATCTGTTACATTATTATTGGAAAACCCAGAAACAAGTTATGAAAAGTTGCTAAAATATATTCCAGGTCCAGATTTTCCGACAGGAGGATCGATAATAGGCTTACAGGGCTGTAATCAACTTTATAAAATCGGCCAAGGTTCTATTGTTATAAGAGGAAAAACGCATTTTGAACATAGTCAAAAAAGTTCGAAATTGCAAAAAACTTCATTGATAATAACAGAGCTGCCATACCAGGTCAACAAAACTACGTTAATTACTAAAATTGCTGAAATTGTATCTAATAAATATTTAGAGGGTATAGCCGATCTGAGAGACGAAAGTGATAGAGATGGTATCAGAATTGTATTAGAATTAAAAAAAGGGACAAATAAAGAGATAATTCTTAATAGTTTATTCAAAAAAACCCCTTTACAATCTACATTCGGAGGGAATATGTTAGCTTTGGTAGGACATCAGCCATCTGTGCTTACTATTAAAGAGATTCTCCTATTATTTATACATTTTCGTAGACATACTATAAAAAGAAGTCTTAAATTCCAACTTAACAACGCTATTGAAAAAGATCATATTCTAAAAGGTCTTCTTATAACTCTGAATGACGTAGACCAAATAATTGATATAATCAGATCAAGTAAAAATAATTTTGAGGCTAAAATAAAGTTAATGGAACTCGGGCTTACTCAGATACAAAGTGAAGCGATATTAAATATTCAATTAAGACGTTTGACCAAATTAGAAGGAGATAAAATATATCAAGAACACATGTTTCTCGATAATCAAATTAAATCATTAAAAAAATCATTATTACAGTCATCCGAGATTAATCGTATTATTAAAAAAGACATGAAAGAAATGAGTTTAAGATACGGTATGCCAAGGAGAACGAATTTGGTTCATTCGGATAACAACGGTTCAATTGATGAAATTGAGATGGTTTCCAATCACAGATCTATTGTAATGGCTACGAAACTCTTTATAAAAAGAATGTTAATAGAAACTTTCGAGTCTCAGACTCGAGGTACTAGAGGAAAAAAGGGCGTGGCTATCCAAGATGATGACAATATTTCTCATTTCTTTTTTTGCAAAAATCATGATACTATATTGATAATCTCTTCGACAGGGGTGGCATTCTCGGTAAATGCATTCAAGATACCGATTTCTAGCAGATCTTCGAAAGGCATCCCTATTTCATCAGTTTTGCCGAATAGAAAAATATCTGAAATTGCATCAATTATTTCCATACCGGATTTCTCATCTGATCAATATTTAGTTTTATTAACTAAAAATGGAATGATAAAAAAAACTCCAATCATCGCATTTAAAAGTGTCACCGCGAGAGGTCTTATAGTAATTTCTATTGAAGAAAAAGACCAATTGAACTGGGTAAGAAGATGTTCTGTTACAGATAGTATATTTTTAACCACAAAAAATGGAAGAGCGTTGAGATTTCTGGCCGATGACAATCGATTAAGGGCTACCGGGAGGAATAGCCGAGGAGTAAAATCAATGTCATTAAATATAAATGATAAAATAGTCGATATCGACGTTATTCCATTTTTACAGAATTCGGATGAATATTTTATCCTGGTCATAACCGCAAAAGGATATGGTAAAAGAATTAGATTTCAAGAATTAAAAATTCAAAATAGAGGAGGAAAAGGTGTTTTATTAATAAAATTAAGAAAAGTAATATCAGATGAACTAGTTTCGGCTCGTTATTGCAACAAGTTCGATGAGGTATTACTGAGTACGGAAAACGGAACAGTAGTGAGGCAGAAAATAGATGCAATAGCTTTGCAAAATAGAACAGCACAAGGAGTTAAAGTCCAGAAGTTAATCGAAAACGACATTGTCTCAAAAGTTTCTATTGTAACTGAAAGTATATAACAAGATCTATAAAAAGAAGTAATTAAAAATTTAATTTATTTTAAAAAAAAGGATGATGTAGATTTGATATATCATTCAAAGATTTAGCAAAATAATTTTAAGAAAATAGACTTGTTAGAAAAAATTTTACGCAAATCGATATAGATTTTTTCGAAATTAAATTCGATATTAAAAAAAATTCTTCTATAATTTCTTTTTTTTCCATAAATAAAATATCGTCTTTTTTTTTTTTAAAATTATATATTGTGTTTAAGATATACTCCAAGTTTTCAATGACTTTCAATAGAAAATAATTATAATTCTTCTCGTTTAAGGAAATCTCATTTGCTTCTATAAATCTTGATTTTTTTTTGTAAATCGATGAAAAAATAATTTCTTCCATGAAATTTTTATCGAATGATAGGTATAAAGAGTAATAATTAGTATTCAAACCATGGTTATCTTTGGTAAAAAATCTTTTATCCACAGACGAACAGAAATCCATGACTTCTCTATTTTCATGATTTCGGTAAAATTGAGAAAATAATCGATATGCTTCTACTACAATTTTACCTTTAACAGATTGAATAGGGTCGATGACCACTGCAATACATCTCTTATTTAAATTTTCAAAGCTTTGATGGGTGTTGATATCAACACCGGATAACCAGCAACCAAATCCTGGATGAGAATGATACCAACCTACTACAGTCTCATCAAAACCAATTTGTGATAACATTTCTAACATCTTAGTTTGAAATACAGGATCGATTGCTTCGACTGAAACTCCTGTACCGCTTTGCGGCATTGCAAAAACATCAAATAATTTTAATGTATATTGGTCAATAAATTTTCCCAGCACTAGACCCATCACTTCTATAGGGACACCTGCTTTCCCGTGTCTCAACATTTTCATCAGGCTTAAAGAAGAAATTTGGACTGTTTCATACGAATCAAGTATATTCAAATCAGCTTCTATCGAATCGATTGTATTAAAAGTTTTAATCATTTTTTATTTTAATGTTAAAATATGCCTTGGTAGCTCAGATGGTAGAGCGATAGGCTTTTAACCTATTGGTCATGGGTTCGAGTCCCATCCAGGGCGTCTTTGAAATTTTATAGACGACTAGTGATACTATAACCTTTTTATTTGTTTTATAAAATTATATACCGTGAATTTTAATTTTTTTTTTTTCTGACACCCTTTCTCTAATAAAAAAATTCATAGTATTCTGTCTCTGATCACCTTGAAGTTGTATTATAATACCTAAACTAGAATTTTCTATTACACATCCATTACAGCAAAATTCTTTTTTAAGAGATTTTAAGATTTTTTCGTGATCATACCTATAATTTAGCCCTTGAACCGTGGTTAAAGATTTTCTCCCATTTCTCTGCTGTAATCTAATATGAACATCTTGGTTATAAATTTTATTTTTTTTTATATTTTCATTAAATTTATTGAATATATCTTTTGACACATGTTCATTTTTTAAATTCATAAAAAACGTGATATCAATTAATATCTAATGCCGTCATTCATAAATCCAAATAAAAATCAATTATTTCAAGAAGAAAGTAGATTTCTTAACGGATTAGACGAAGTTTTAATAAAAAATATTAAAGTATGTGAATATTTAAAAAATTTCCTAAAAAGTTGCTTTGGTCCGAATGCAAAAAATAAATTGATTGTACAAAAAAATGGAAATTATCTAATCACCTCTGATACCTTGACTATTTTGAAGAATTTCGACTTTATACATCCAGTGCTGAAAATTTTAATAGATTCTGCGTTATATCAAATTCAAGATTCCGGAGATTTTGGAAATTATTTTGTTTTATTATGCACCGAATTGTTAAAAAAAGCTCATGATTTATTACTAGAAGGATATCATTTGAATCAAATAATTGAAAATTTCGAAAAAGCCGGTATTTTATCGTTAGAAGCTCTGGAAAAGATCACGTGCTATAGATTAGGAAAATTAAATAACCTAAAAATACTTTCAAATTTATTGGGTTTATCTATAAAAACCGATATAAATGATTTAAAAAACATAATCGCACCACAAGTAGCATACGCTTGTCTTAACAGTTGTCCCTTGAATCAAAAAAAATTCTCTGGCGAAAATATTCGTATTGTAAAAATTCTAGGAGGAAATGTTAATGACATTAAAACATTGACTGGTACTATAATCCTGAGAGATTCCGAAGGCCCTATAAAAACTGTGAAAAAGGCGAACGTTTTGATATATATGTGTGATTTTGAATTTTCGAATATTGATAATCTAAATTCGATAGAATTCGAAAAAATTTCAGATATTTTAGAGTATGAAAAAAAAGAACATTTTCTATTTGAAAAAAAAATTTCTACATTAAAAAATCTAGGAATCAATGTAATTATCGCAAATAGATTCGGGGATACTGTGTTACATTTTTTACAAAAATACAATATAATGGCTATAAAAGTTCAGTCAAAATTTGACATAAAAAGAATAGCAAAAACATGCGGCTCCATGATTTTACCTAATATAAGAAAACCTAATAAAATGGAAATAGGCACTTGTGATTTTGTTTCCGTCAGATCGTTTGGAGTTCAAAAGGTCATAATCTTTAAACAAGAAATTTTGGATAATAAAATGTTTACCATCGTTATAAGGGGCAATTCCACGAATATTTTAGAAAATACTGAGAAAACAATCTTAAAATTGATATTATTATTCAAGTCTATACTAAGGGATGATCGTTTTGTTATCGGGGGAGGCTCCTGTGAAATTCAGATAAATAAGAAAATGAAAGAATTTTTAAACTCAGAAAATACCATGATTAATAGAAAAATTTTTGAAAAATTCAATGATGCTTTTATCTTAATACCGTCTCTTTTGATAGAGAATATCGGGGGTAACTCTATAAATATCATCTCTCAGATATATAATGAATATAAAAAAGGAGATTTTGGTATAGGTGTAGATTCAAGAGAGCCTAGGTTAATAAATTGTAGAAAATGTGGTATTTGGGATCACTATTATTCTAAATACTGGGCAATAAGAAATGCAATAGATTCAGCTTTAATGATTTTGACAATTGATCAGATTATAATTGCGAAACATTCGAGTGAAAATGACGCCATTTAAATAATAGTAATGAAATTCAACTTCGACAAACTTCTTTTAAACTTTGATTAATATGACTTATCTGTATAGGATTTTGTACCCATTCGACAGTATCATTTTTTCTATGCATTATTTCTTTAGATATTTCTATTATCTCGCCAATAAAAAATTTTGTTATTCCCTTTATAGACATAACAAGAGGGTCTGATGAATTAATATTGGTTAAAAAAGGATTGACTCTTCCAATTATTTTTTTGACTTTTTCTTTTTTTAAATCAGATCTACGATAAAAACCGTACCTGGAAGCTTGAAATTTTGTAAAAAATTGTATCTTTTTAAATTCAGTTTCTTGTAATTTAGAAACTTCATCCTTTTTATTTTTTTTTAATAGTTTTACTTTCAAAGAATTAGACGACGGTTTTGCCATAAAATATTTAAAAACATGAAAATACATGAAATTTACTTAATGCTTATCACAGTCAACTCATTTTTTTCTGATTTCCAATACCGTCGGTTTATTATTCGAATATAATGATACAAGTGAAATTTTTCCAGTTTTCCACATTGCTAACAAAATTCCCTCTGGGTTAGGCCTTAAAATTCTCACTATGAATTTTTTTTCAGAAGATTTATTTTCTCTAACTTTATAGTAGAAACCTTCTTCACTTTTTTTTTCATCCAAAATCAAGGCAAATTGCTTGTTTTTGATTCTGGAAAAATTGCCAAAATTATATCCAAATTCAATAGCATCAGCGCATTTCGGATGAGCTAACTTTTCCTCAATTTTTTCACTCATATTAATTATATATTTATTTAATTTGAAACATGCGTTAAATTTACAAAAAATCTCTATGAATTGTTAATTCATTGAGAAAAGTGTTGAAATGTTGATGGTTATTAGTATATATACCCTTTTCATAATGTAAATTGATAGTAAAATTTTTTGATACTTGTTGAGATAAACGAACTCTATTTTGTATATTTAACCAATTGAAAGAACTAGACACAGAACAAATTTTACATTCATTTTCATTTAAAAAAATATAGTTTGTATACAGGATGTCTGTTGAGTGAAAATGTTCGTTGTAATTTCTTTTAACTCGGTATGTAATAAAATCTCCTCCGAATTTTAGACCAGATTTTAAAAAAAAATAATTGTTCCTAAAATTATTAAACATGATATAATTCCAGATTAGTTCTGGACTTAGGCCGAGTATAGTCTTCATCAGTTGCTTTTTTTTTTTAAAGTTAGAAATTTTAAGTTTTTTTTTTCTCAGGAAAAACATATCGTTTAAACTTAAATTTAATTTTTCAAACTTCCATCCTATTTTAAACAAAGAATCGAGTTTTCTTTTTTCTCTATTTGCTTTACCTATTGAATTAAAAGCTGGATTCGGATTTTGGAAAAGTGGCTCGGATCTTGAAAAACTCCCTTTTCCGTAACTAATTTCAATCTTTTTCCATAATTTATAAATAGAGTGTCTACAATCAAGAGATAGCTTATTTCCATCGAAAAGCCCATGTGTCGAATTGCGATGTTTCGTCTCGCGAAATGAGGAATGTCTCCAATTTCTCAACGAGCCATATTTCAAATCAAACATAAATTTTCTTTTATTTTTTCTATATAACTAAATAAAATTATATTAACTACTTAAGGTAAAATGGAATCGAATGATAGACTAGACTATTTAATTGCACTAGAAAGATATGAAAAAATATACAAAAAATTTGTTTTAGTTAGAAATAAAGTAATTGTTAATAAGAAAAATAAAAAAATTCTAATTAAAGAAAAATATTTAACTGAAAAAAAAATTAGACAAATACAAGATATGGGTTTATTGGTAGGGGAAATAATAAAAAAAATAGCAATAAACAAATTTGTTATAAAAGCTCCAGCCGGTACTCTGTATCTCGTTTCTTCAAGAAATTCGATTAAAGAAAAAAAAAAAAAAGAGAATAATAGGATAGCCATGGACACTTCTACATTATGTATTATGAAAATTATAAGAAAAAAAACCGACCCATTTATAAATACTATGTTGGAAGAAAATCCTGGCACCGTATTATATTTTGAAATAGGCGGGTTAGAAAAGCAGTTGATACAATTAAGAGAAATTGTCGAACTCCCTTTGTATAATAAAGAAATTTTTCATCAGATAGGTATAAAAATTCCTAAAGGAATACTTTTACACGGGCCGCCTGGAACCGGGAAAACTTTGTTAGCAAAAGCAGTTGCGTTTAATGTCAGAGCCAAGTTTTTGAAAATCGCTGCTAGTGGAATTGTCGACAAGTATATAGGAGAATCTGCTAGAATAATAAGAGAGATTTTCCAGTTTGCGAAAAAAAATAAGCCATGTATAATATTTATCGATGAAGTTGATGCTATAGGGGGAAAAAGATTTTCAGACGGGACTTCGGCTGATAGAGAAATTCAAAGAACATTAATGGAGCTCTTAAACCAACTCGATGGATACGAAGAACTTTCCGACATTAAAACGATAATGGCTACCAATCGTCCAGATGTATTAGACCCGGCTTTATTGAGACCAGGTAGAATTGATAGAAAAATTCTGATACCTTTACCAGATTCTAGAGGAAAGCAAGAAATTCTAAAAATTCATTTATCCAAAATAAAAGTTAAAGGAGATGTTGATTTTGAAAAGATAATAAGTCTTTGTAAGAATTTTAATGGGGCTGATATTAGAAATGTTTGTACAGAAGCAGGACTTTTTGCGTTAAGAAAAGGAAGAATTTTTATAAAAGAAGACGATCTTAAAATAGCTGCAGAAAAAATATTAATTAGTAAAGATATGAATAACATTGGCTTTTGATAACAAGAAGCCTCGGTTAACTAATTTATGAGTCTTAATTTTGCTTTAAAATTACTTGAAGAAAGTAAACCTTATATTATAACAGTGGAAACTAAAAATGGGAAAAATTACCGTGGGAAACTAAAATTGATAGAAGAAAATATGAATTGTCATTTACAAGACGTGGTTGTATTGCATATAAACGGAAACATAGAAAGATACAAAACTGTTTTTATTAGAGGCAATTCGTGCAAACTTTTTATAATTCCTGATTTAATAGGAGAAACGCCTTTAATGAGAGAAAGGGATTTTTAAATTTAAAAAGGAAATAAATAAAAACATAATCTATTAATTATATTTATCGAACTTTAATTTAATGTCATTTTACTTTATAAGTACTCCAAGGATATTGAATGAGAAATTTTTCGGGGGAAGTCTCATAAGTGTCTGTAAAAATTCTATTAAAGTAAACAGACATAAAGAGATTCTCTATTTAAAATCCGAAACTGGATTTTTAGACAAGTACCTGAAAAGTTTACCAGATTCTCTAATAATGAATATCGAAAAACCGGATGTCCTTTCATTTTCATGGCTTCAGCGAATTGGCAGAATAGATCTGAATTCCGACAACCCGAACGACGGAGAAGATAATTCAAAATTCATAAATGAAAAATATCCTCGAATTTATACGAATAATCTTAATTCATTAGAGTCGAGAGAGAGAAAAAAAACAAAAAGTTTCGCATTTGGATTCGATAAAAAAGAAAGAATTTTGATAGCCAATGACAATGAAGTTTTTTACCGAAAAAAAATGAAGTATGTAAATAAAACAAAAGAAATATATTCGATAAAAATTGTAAAATCAAAAAATTACAAAAGCGAGCTGACAAATTTTCGTTTAAGATTAGAGACAAAAATTGTAATTTTATTTTTTAACTTTTTTTTAACTTTTTATCTTTGCTCAATATTCAATTCTAGCTAATAATTTATTTGTTTGGAAACTATAATTTAATAAAATTAATTAATCATTCGACTATCGCGTCATCACCTCTAGCTGATAATTCTTCTACTGTTACAAAATCATCTTTTTGAAGGGTCATCAAATCCATTCTAGAAACCATTCCGTCGGAATTAGGTTGAGTTGCAGTATTAAAAAGTCTTATCGCAGCTCTCATTCTTGCTCTGTCGACAGCGTTTCTCACTGTCCTTGCGTTCGAAAAATAAGACATGGTCATTCTTTTTTTAATATACTCGTAAAAAACAGGTTCAGCTTCTGGAGACATTTCATATTCCAAGTCTCTGCACATTACTTTTGCGATATCTAAAAGCTCATCGGCTTCGTAATTTGGAAATTCGATGTGATTACCTATTCTAGAAGACATTCCGGGGATAAAAGAGAAGAATTTGTCCATTCTATCTTTATAACCAGCCAATACGACAACCAAATCTTCACGGTTTTCTTCCATTACATTCAATAGAATCTCAATTGATTCTTGGCCATAATCTCTATCGTTCGATGCATTGTACAAATAATAAGCTTCGTCGACCAACAAGACTCCTCCCATTGCCTTTTTAATAACTTCTTTTGTTTTTGGAGCAGTATGACCTACATACTGACCAACCAGGTCATCTCTTGTAGCTACAACCAAATGACCAGATCTGGAATAGCCCATTCTTTGTAGAATTTGCCCCATTCTCATTGCAACAGTGGTTTTTCCCGTACCAGGAGCCCCAGTGAAACACATATGTAAGGATGGGACGCTTGTATCTAATCCTAGGTTTCTTCTAAGTTTATCTACTACCAACAAAGCTGCAATTTCTCTTACTCTGTTTTTTACTGGTTTTAGACCAACTAAATCATTATCTAATTTTTCAAGGATATCTTTAACTCCATCTTTATACATAAATTCTTCTACAGTTCCAGCTTCAGCTGTTTCGGGAATTGCGTTTAACCTGTCTATTTTTAATTGTTTTTGAGCACGAGCCCTTTCTTCTTCAGCTTTTCTACGATCTGCTTCATCTCTGATTTTTCTAGCCTCAATGTCAGCGTCATTCAAAGAATCTGATACACTGCCGCTCGCGTTTAAGTTTTTTAAATTTGAAAATTGTCTTGTTTTATTATTACATTTAAAGTTAACTTGAGATTTTTCAATTAGTCTGATTGAAAATCTTGGAGTTATTAAATTAATAAATGCCATTTTAATAATTATAAAAAAGACCAATTTATGCATTTTCAACCATTTTTTAAACAATTCACATAAATAACATGTCCATACAACAAATTATTGGGTAGGTGTTAATAATTAAAAAAATTTGTCATGTAATTAAGGCAGTATCTCAAACAATTGTCTTATATAAAATCGAAACTTTTGTAAAAAAAAATTTTATGAACAAGGTAATATTTGTAAGTAGCACCTTCATAATAAAATTTTATAATAATGACCGTAAGTATAAAGCTTTTTTGATCTTATCTTAGTAAATTAAGGATTATTAATTCAAAAAATTATAAAAGACTGTTATTGAATACGACATAATCAAAAACAAAGAAAACGAAAAAAAAAAACATAAATCGAAACGTATTATACCGAGCCCCGATTCATTCTTCATGGACATCAAATGCCCGTCCTGCCAAGCGATTTCTATTGGCTTTAGTCATTCTCAATCAAAAATTACTTGTAAATCTTGTAATAAAGTTTTATCTAAACCTACTGGAGGAAAAGCGAAATTGGCCGAAGGTGTAATGTACATAAAAAAAAAATAAAGACAATTTTTCATATTTTTTTAAAATTATTAAATTTAAAACAAGTTTACTATACCTGTTCCTAGTTTACACGGGTTGGCAAATATTAACGAACCGCTTACAGTAGATAGGTTATCATCGATTTTATTCAATGAAGCTTCTATCAAAAAGCTAAGAGCTGTTTCGTACGTAATCCTTTGGATATGACTTTCCTCGCTAATATTTTTTCTACTAAACCCTCGAAAGGTTCCTAAACGAGTCATGTAGTCAGCGATTAGATTCAGATATCGAAACCCCACTTCAATATTTTGCATTTTAAATAGATTTTCGAGTTCGTTTAGTACTATATTTCTCCCAGCCTCAATCCCGTAGACAACTGACATTCCATAAAAATCATTTGTCATGATTTTATTTAAATCAAAAATATCTCTATATTTCCAAAAAGCAAAGAAATTCAATCCTACAGAATGGACTTTTTTCAATCTATAATCTACAAAAATATTTGAAATTTTAGAAGATTCCTTTACCTTTATATTCAAATTTAGAATAGTATCATCAAGCGTCTTCGAATCTATTTTTTCGTAAAAACAAAGTTTGAATTCTTTATACTGCTGCATAATTTTGGGGTTTAATTTTTCCTGTATTTCAACAGAACCAATGTTGATTTTTTTCTTGGTGTTTTTAAAATTTATAAATTTCGACGATATCATTTTTTTTTTTATTCCTTTTACTTTTTTCAAAATTTCCATATTGAATTTTTTCATGAAAGTTGAAATTTTTTCATAAATTAAATTTTTAGATATTGAAAACTGATGCTTTATTTTATTTTTACTTGATATTTTAAAATTTATCAAAAGTTTTTCCTTATTTTTCTTTTTTCTGAAAAAATAGGATATTGATTCGATTATATCAAAAATAGAGAGTTTTTTCATTCTTTTTTCTATTTGCAAAATTTTTTTTTTCAAAATGTTTTTTTTTAAATCTATTGACATTGTAGGAGTTTTAGGATATTTAGCAGCTAATAACAGGATTTCTCTTAATCTAGGAATTCCAAGGTTGATATTGGAATTTATTTTACCAGCAAAATGAAAATTATTTAAAGTCATCTGAGTACATGGTTCCCCTATAGATTGGCTTGTGATGATCCCGACTGGACTTCCAGGCTGTATATGAGATTTAAAAAAATTTTCTAAAATACAATGTTCTTGAAAGTAGTAAAACTTTTTTTTATAGACATTTTTATAATTTTTTCTAAATTTTTCAGAAACTTCAATAATTTTTTTGAAATAGCCATTGGGAATTTTATCTATATTTTTTATAAATACACTTGTATATTTTTCATCATTTTTTTTTTGACAATTAAGAATTTTTCCAATTATAAAATTATTCGATTTTAACTTTTTATTTTCTATTTTTTTGTTTTGCATTTTCCATGGCAAAGATTCTAAAAAATTGCCTATCTGATAATCAATACTGTCATTGGAAAAATTAAATTGTAAAATTTGATTTGCTCCAAATTTGACGAGTAGATCATATGATATTTTTACACTTTCAAGATGTTTTACCAAGCTCCTTTGAATATATCCCGATTGAGAGGTTTTAATCGCGGTATCCAATAGCCCTTCTCTTGCTGCCATACAATGAAAAAAATATTCTATGGGTAAAATACCTGTGAGAAATCTTTGAAACACGAATCCATTTGCCTCTGGCGAAATATCGTAAGAATCGAAAGCGGGAAGCGTTTTACCATATTTTACCCTTGCAATACATTTTCCTTCTAATTCGATTTGGCCCAATTGCAAGCATATTTGAAAAACGTTCAACGACGAACCTTTTGCACCAGAACTGGTCATTTTAGCAAATCCATTGTCAATCAATTTTTTTTCTAAGGCACCTGGTATACAAGATTCAATATTTTTTGAGTATAATTCGCTCAAAAAAATTTTTTGAAATATTATCAAATAGTCTATTAGATATCCTGATACGATGAAAAAAGTTTTTAATGAAATAAGAAATTTATAGTTTTTAAAACTATCTTTTTGAAATTGACAACAGATGCCATGTTTGGATGTTATTTTTCTGGTAAGATATTTTAAAATTCTTTTTTTTCTTTTCAATACACGTATTCTTTGCTTATCTAAATCAGTTTTAAATATCAAATCAGCTAGACCTGTGGTATGAGAAACTGACCTTTGAAAATCGTTCAGTACTAAGTTTAAATTAAAAAGAAATTTTTCACCGATATCATGTCCGAGTTTTTCATATACAGCGTTTAAAATCCCATGCCTATTTTTTCCTAACTGAGAGGAATCAAAAATTCCTCTATGTAAAAATCCATTTCTAATCATTATCTTCGTCTCGTCTTTCGCAAAGGCCAATTCATTAAATTTTGTTCGAGATTCTAAAAAAAAACAATTGAATTTTCTAGAAGTGTTCTGCATGATAGAGTCGAATATTTGCTTTCCAGTCCATAGTATGTTCGGTTTAAGTATAGCTGGAATCGGGAAAAACTTTTCTATAGACCAGGTATTGATAATTGTGTTTTGAAAATACGAAAAATTTTTAGAATCTAGAAAAAAATCTTTGTTAGACATTTCAATTGCCGAAATAATATAATCTTGGATCAAGCCTCTGATCGGAGCTGAATTGGTGGGGACTTTATAATTGTTACTAGCAATCGCAAGAATAAAAGATTCGGCTATCGCCATAATATTTTGTGGCACATGGATATTCATCTCATCCCCGTCAAAATCAGCATTATATGAATTACAGTTCATATAATTGAGTTTAATCGAGTTAGATCCTGGTAAAATTTTAAGAAAATGGCTCATTATAGACACCCTGTGTAACGTCGGCTGTCTGTTTAAAATCAAAATATCGTTATCACGTATATTCCTGTGATTAAAGTTTAGACCAAATTCTTCTCCAGTATTATGAATTTTGTAGAAAAAGTATCTATAACAAATATTTACCAATTGCGTTTCTATATTTTTCCTGTCGCATCTCAAAAGGTTTAAGTTGTTTCCAAAATAATCTTCGAAGATTCTATTTTCTGTAATTCTTCTATTAGATCTGATATGTTTATTCTGACCAAAATTTTTTCGAAAACTATAAGTGTTCATTATGTCAGGGATTTTTAAAGTTTTAGTAAACTTTAGAGGAAGTATTACCTGATTCCCGCTAATATATGGATCTGGTACAATAGTGGATCTGCATGTATGAAAGGATCTTTTACCCATTAAATGCATCCTAAATAAGCCGTTCTTTTTTTCCAATTGTTGTTTAATTCCTATAGGATTGTTTTTATTTTTCTTAATTAAAGAACTGTCGTAATATAAGCAAAAATTTTTTTCTAACTCAAGGTAGAATTTCATTATAAGGTTATATTCTAAATTTTGTTTAAAATTATTATAAGTCAATAAAATTTGCTGGTTTATTTTTATAATTTTTGTCAGAAAATAATTCATCGGATTTGACAAAAGGTTATTTTTTGTTTTTTTTTTTAAATTATAAAAAATTGGCCTAAAACGGGACGGTGGGACCAAAATCAAATCTAAAAAAAAAATAAAATATTTTTCTTCAGACTTGAATCGGTTAGAATCTCCAATCGAACCCCATGCTAGTTCACAAAAATCTTTTTCAGTTGACCACAAAATTTCAATCTGCTGTTTCAATTGAAAACATGATATATTTCTATTAAAATATTTACCGATAATATAGCTTTTTTTAGTTAATTTTTTTTTTATAATCTTTTCTTTAATGCTAGAATTTTTACTGAAAGAAAAAAATCTAATGTTTTCAGAAAATACCTGCCAAGGCGAAGAGTCTATAATATCGTCAAAAGAAAAATAGTTCAAATCAGACCGTCTGCATTTTTTACAAAATTTCTCAGTTTTGCAAACTTTTATAAATTTGCTTATTTCACCTGACCAAACTTTTCCTTTTGTGTTATAACTATTATTTTCTTTAATCACTTTACAATCATCGTTAAAATACAAATGGCGAATTAGAGTGTTTATTTTTTTAATCTTAGAAATATAGGATCTGTGATTTTTAAACAAAACTCTATTTTTACAATTTTTGTTGAATATAAATTTCTTAATTAATTTTTCAAATTTTTTTTTGTTTTCTAAAATTTCTAATTTCATTATCATTATTTTTAGAAAAAACAATTTAGTTTTCCAATTGCATATTCTGAAAAAATTACAGTACCAACATTTAGATTTTAATATTGATTTGAAAAGATTTTTAATCAAAGGATTTGCTATGGGTATAGCTAGATCGATAAAACCAGGATGGCCCGTACAAAAAGAAAAGTGTAACGAACAAAATTTACATTTTTGTCTTACATCAACTGTTCCCATATTTTCATCAAGCAAACCACCTTCTATTGTTTTACCTTTGGTATCAAAAAAAACAGGGCAAAATATTTCCGATGAGCATACTTCGTTTATTTCTTTTGGTGAATAAAAAAAAAAAGAAACTGTTCTTGGTACTGAAGTTATTTCCAAGACTCTAGAATCTTGAAATGTTAAATCCATATAAAAAGAAACGACAAGCTGTTTTACAGAAGATCATACGTTATCTATATTTCATGCAAAACCCAAAAGCATATCCTATCGCTGACCAAAATCTGTCTATACAGATTCTAGATTTGATTGAAATTGCAAAAGATTTTAAACAAATAAAAAAAGGAGCAAACGAAGCAATCAAATGTATGAAAAAAGGTGTTGCGGAAATAATCATCATCGCATCAGATTCAGATCCATTAGAGATAGTATTACACTTACCTTTGATTTGCGAGGATAAAAATGTGCCATATATTTTTATATTAGGAAAAGATGCACTAGGCAAAGCATGCGGAGTAAATAGGCCGGTTTTAGCCTGTAGTATAACAAGTGGAATTAATTTTAAACTCAACAGTCAAATAAGAAGCATTAAAGATAATATAGAAAAAAACTTAAATTAAAATTTTAAAATATCAATGTTTATTTTTGAAATTTTTATCCTTTGCATGTGTTCTTATTCTTCGATTTTCTCTTGAACGTACTCTTACTATTCGATTATGAATTGCTGCTTCTATTGAATATATATTTTTGAAATATAATTTTGGCAGAGAATAATGGTCATAGACACAGGCCTCCTGAACATCTCTCAGAGAAGAAGAGTCGATTATATTTTTCACAATGTATCTCGACACTGCCTTGTCTTTTGGTACAAGTTTTCCTGTAAAAACACAATGAACTCTTCTTACGTTACCCCTATTATTTTTATTTCTCCCCCTATTTCTTCTTTTTTTTGTCATTAAATTAAATTTTAGTGATACAACACAATGTCAAGAAAATTCTGGTTTTCACTCCAACCGAGATTGAAGCTTTGAAAAACGAGAGAAATTTTTCAAATCTACCAATAGGAAATCAGCTACGCTTGTTCTTAATACTTTTTTGGTAAAAATTTTTTTATTTCCTTCGATGATAAAAAATCCAAATAAATTTCTTGTGATTAAAATTTTCAAACTATTACAAAATTTCGTTTTGTGATTTAATTTTAGATTCTTTTTAATCAAAAACGGCTTGATTATACAATTAGAATTTCGAATGTCTATTTTTAATAGGATCAAGTTTGCCAGGTACTTAGATGCCAATAAAAAAGAATTTTTTAAAATATTTATATAATCCGTATTATGATTATCGTTTACTCGAAAAATCCCTACAGGATTAAAGAAATTCAGTCTTTCTATTTCATACAAACCATCTTGACATGAAATCCTAGAGTTGTTTCTATTCATATTAGGAAAAAAAATGGCTTTGATAGTCAAATTTTTACTTGTTTTTTTGAAATAATTTCCAAGTAAAATTCCAGTACCTAAAAGTTTCACATAGAAGCAATTTGCCAATAATTTAACTAAATTTTTTGGCAAAATAAGATATTTTTTTGGTTTTTTTTGAAAATACACTTTTACCTTAAAATTACTAATCTTTTTTTTCATCTGTAAATACGAACCGAATTTCCAGTTGGATATACTTACATAATTTGTGTCATAACTGCCTGTTTTTATATTGACTTTTATATTCCTATTCATCGAATCCTTGAAAGAGTGTATTTTAAAATTGGTATTTGAATTTTGTAAAATATCCAAATAGTCGTTTTTTAAACTCGATTTATTGTTAAAAATAATATCCCGGATTTCATTTTGTGTATATTTTCTATAATCTATAGAATTTTTTTTGGTAAATGTTTCTAAAATTAAATTTTTTAATTTAATTTCTATTTTAATCCACTCGAGTTCATCGTAATCTGGCCAAAAATAATTTGAAAATTTTTTTTCAAAATCAGTTTTTAGTAATATCTTAACTTTACTAAAATCACATTCTATTCCTCTTAGCAATAAGATTAATCTTGAAAACGCGGTAAAGGTTGATATATTTTTTAACCAATCGTCGTATAAATTTATAATAAAATTTTTTGAGTTTCTAGTATTATTTATCAAATCTTTGATTTTTCGAATTTTAATTAAAGACTGTAATGAATACTTAATTTCACTATTTTTTATAAGTATACTAGGATATTGTATCAATTGTACTTTAAGAGAATCTGCGAAAGTCTTTCTGGTGCTAATTATTTCCTCAGGATGTTCTTTATCAGGAAATCCTGTTATTAATTTTAAAATTTCTTCAGAAGCTTTCCATCTTGCAACTTGGGAAAGTTTCTTTTCTGATTTCCAAAAAGATTCGGTTATGATTTTAAACAGCAAATTTCCTGTTTGAGGAATAAAAATCAATAAACAACCGTTGACAGGCTTTGCTGTAATATTCTCGGAGATACTTTTTTGTATTGCGATTCTGTAGAAACACTTATCATCGATTATCCATACATTTTTTTTTCTAAAAATTTCCTGAAAGTTTTTAGTACATATTTTAGGACCTGTATTTTCTGATGAAATAAGCTGGAGGCTTTTTCGAAGTCTTTCTCTTAATATGAATAGCGCAGGATTCGTTTTGAGTAATTTAATAAAATTTTTCACAATAAATTTTTTCATATTTTGAATCCAAAAACCATACCCCGAAATTGTGTTGTATGCTAAATCAATTGAAATTACCGATCCCGTCTTAGAAGGATATACTGAATTAAGTTGACTGGTAAAGTCGAAAAATTTCGCTCTACAATAACGATCGATATCGTGAGAATCGAAATCACCCCATCTCAACTGAACATCGATCCAATATATGTTGGATAGCATTTTTAAATGAAAATCCGAATCGCTATTAAAATACGAAATTAGTGTTGGTTTCTCGAAAATCCAACCTTTATTTGAATACGCTATTATATCAGCCGAAGAAGAATTGGTCTTATATGATTTTCGAGGATGACTTTGCTCTTTTTGAATAGTTTGTATTCCAAAAAGATTCATATTACTATCAAGTATTGATAAAAAAAAGATGACAATGCTATCATGGATTTTTTGCCACAAATGCCCTCGAAAAATTTGTATGAATGATATTTTCAATGTAGGAATCTTTCCGTGCATGAAAATTCCACATAAGTCGAGTTGGACCTGGAAACCTATGTACACATTTCCTCTGTTAATAGTAGGACTCCACCAGAGAATAAATCTACGATTAGGTATCTGATTTAATCCTGTTTTTTGAGCGTTTGTATAAGTTTTATATTTTTTAATCTCATTCAAATCATTTCCAGATTCCCAGAACAAACCTTCCCATGATGAATGAAATGTTCCTTTGAAAAGAGTGTGTTCGAGTATATTTTCTATGCCGCCAAGTTTTGAAATGACGTCTCTTTTGTATTTTTTCAAACACCATAATTTCCCATCATGTTTAAAATTTGTCCACCAAAACGGATTTTTTTTTATTTGATTGAATTTTTTCATAATCATTCTTAAACGCCATCCGTAATCGAAGCTTAACAAATTCCTATTTTTCTGAAATAAAGTGTTAATTCTAGGTATCCCTTTATCCCATAAATCGTCAATGTCTTTTATAGTTAAATTTCTTTTTTTTTTTATTATAAAAAATCGTCTCTGAATGAATTCCGTCCAGACAATTTTTGATAATTTGAATTCGGTTTTCCAATTGCTAAAATAATGCTTTATCGAAGGTATGGAAAAATTTTGAATTTTTTTGATATTTTCATTTGAAAATATAAAATTAAACTTAGAATATTTTCTATCATTTTCAGGAATCAGAGGACTAGCCAGAGAAAGTATCCCAAGGCCTCCTAACTCTTTTGGTGCGTAAAATAATACTGGAGGGAATCTCGAAGGCATTTTCGAATTAAATGACATTTTTATCCTATTTAAAATTTTATTTTCAAAAAAACAACTCGATTCGAAAAAATTTTTTGTAACCGTACAAGACTCTCTGAAATAAGTCATTATTCCCAATAAAATTGTGTTCCATTTATTGCTTATTTTCAAAAAAGTAGTCGAACCTGATGAAATTAAGAGTTTTTTTATCGAAATTTCAAAATTTTGTATGGCATGGTGATTTATCAACAAATCTGAAGTTTTTGAAATTTTATCTGAAAATTTGTTTTTTAAGTCTTGATGAATGCCTTTTTCAAAAACCCTTAAATTATATCCGCAAATGTCGATTGTATGGTCCAATCGTGTTTTGTCTGTAATTTTTCTCATATAATAAAATATTTTTAACTCGAACCTAGCCAAAAACGTGGGTATTTTTTTAGTTATTCTTGAAATCAGAATATCGAAGGTCTCTTGTCGAGTTTTCCAGAAAAATTTACTGTCTAGAATAAAAAAATTATTCGAAAGATAGCGAAAATAAAATTTAATTTCAAAATTTTTAATATTTTGATTAGTGTATGAATTTTTTTTTGACATTAGATTATAAATATTTTTGACACCTATGAAAATAATATCAATCAGTAAATAGTATACTTGAAATAAGAATCCTGCAAAATTCAAACCTTTTATCAAACCAACGGAATTATAGTGACACATTTCTTTAAACACAAGTTTGCAATTATTTCGTGTTGTAACAAATCTAGCTAAGTTAAAATCCATGATGTTTTTTAAAATATTGTTTAAAAAAGGTAACTCGGTCTTTTCCAAACCATTGGTTATCTTGCCTTTTAAAACAACCAAATTTTGATTCATAATATTTTTTTCTTTATCATATAATTTATCAATTTGTTTTTTAAACTTATAAACTAAAAAACAATTAAGCTCGTCATCGACTGGCTTATTCCAATTTGGAAATATACTATTCTTAGAAGCCTTTAACCAGATATAATGGTCTATAAACGAATCGGTGATTCTGTCGTGAATATCGATTTGATAAACGGGGGTAAGGTATTTAAAATTGTCTAAGAAATTTATTCCGATTTCCAGAAAAACTTTTTGATATAAAATCTTTTCCTTAAACAATTTAAGCGTTTTCAATGGACTGAGAAATAATTTTTCCAAGTAAACATCCTGTTTGTTGAATAATTTATTTTTTCCTACTACAATGTCAATATCAATTTTAACAGTTTCTAGACAAAGGTTTAAGAGTTTTAATTCAATTCTTTCCTTGAAAGAAGGAAAGTTAATTTTTCTACATCCTGACGATTCTATCCATTTAGAAAATAATGCAAGAAGATATTGTTCTTGGTTTTTGAGTAAAAATGGTCCGTGGTCAATATATTCTTTTTGTCTTTTTTGCTCAGACTTAAACCATAATCTCGTCAATCTTCCTAAATTTTTTTTCATAGACACCTTGTCGACGCTAATTCCTCTGGAAATACGTTCTCGTAATAAATAAGCATCTCTTATCCAAATGTGAGACTTTTTTTTAACATAATCGTCTATAAAAGGGGTGAAATGGATATAATCTTTGTCGACATAATTCGAATGATTCGATTTCCAATTCTTCCATGCTTTGTTAGCTAAGTTCGAAACAATTGTCAACTCCGAAGTTTTTTTGATGAGATTTGAATTTTTTATTTTATTTAACAATTCTATTTTTTCTTGAATATCGCAATAAGATTCTATTCTTTGTTTTTTTATATACAGACGATTTTTGCTATTTTTGCGACCATTGAAAAATCTGACCAGTAAATTTGATAACCATCTTTCAAGTAAAGGGAAAATCCCTCTTAAAAAAAATACCCATACTCTCCACAAAGGAGTCCAGTTTCCGCAATAAAACTTTCCACGTTTCTGTAAATTAATTTTTTTAAAAATCTGATCAATGTGTTTACAGTGTTTTATCTGTTTTAATATCTTATATTTATATCGATATATTGCTGTCAAATGGCCTACGTGTGTAAAAATATAGTAGATTACGTCAATCAAATCGATTAACCCTATTCCGCCTATTTCAAACTTAATATGAGAGTCTGTTATAATCTTTGTCAATCTTAAAATTTCTCTGCATAGGTGAAAAGTATTGCTAAATCTAGACTTTTTCCTTTCTTTAGTTGTCAATGTCCTGAGAGGCTTCAGATTAAAGTTCTCATCTAAAAAGAGAAATTTAAGATTTTTTCTTCCTATAATAAGACTCATGATTCGATGTGTATTTATACATATATCTTTACCGATTCTTATCCATTTTATTTTAGTAGTTTGAAAAAAAAAGTTTTTTTTGAAAATATTCAAAAGTTTCAGGTTTCTTGATAAAACTCTTGCCTTTTTTCCGCGAATATTGTTTGAATATTTCTTAAGCAATTCTTTGTAATCGAAAAAATTATACATAGAATCATTCGAATGTTTTATTAATATTTTTTTGATTATAGAAATATTATAAACAGATGTATATTTTATCAAATTTTTATTTAAATTTATTCTTTTTCTTAACATATAAAAAAACATCGAAATTCGTTTTTGACTCAGAAATAGATCTTGAAAAAAAGGGGTATAGTTATAAAAAATTGAGTTTTTATTAAATTTACCTTTTATTTCAGAATTATAATTTATGATATTTTTCATCAATAAAGCGAATTTAGAAACTTCTATTTTTTTAGAGTAGTCTATTTTTTTTTTTGCCATTGAGCTAAAGTATATACTGTCAGTGAAATCAACTTTCTTTTTTTTAGGAAGAGCTAGATTTTTATATAAAAACGGGAAATCGATTGTGTTTTGAAAACAGGTTTGTTTTTTTTTATCATTTGAGTTGAGTTTTGTCAAACAATTCTTCAAATTATATGATTTAAATATCCCAAGATTCGAGGTAATAAATTTGGTTTCTTGTTGATTTGATCCTAAAAGAGATAGTTCATTTATCGAAATTAAATAGGGTAAATCTAGAAAAAATTTTTTGTAACTTTTGTTTTTTAGAAAACTCGACAAGTCGTTCCCCATGTAGAAAAAATTATTTCTGAACACGGCGATATTTAATTTTTGAAATTTAACTAATTTTTTATCATTTGTTTCAGGAAAAATGGTTTTATATTTTTTTTTTATATCGCTGTCGAAAAAAGACAAGTTTAATTTTCTGTAATTCAATGGATTTGATTTTATCTTAGACAATAATCTGTTTAATAATATCCATTGTGAAAAATACAGTAAATCTAAATTTTTATTCTTATCGGTTATTATATAAAGCATTTTATTTTTATGGACTAAAACATTTGAAAAAATTTCAGCATCCCATGGAGACGGTAAGTTTCTTATGTAAAAAAAAATAGAAATCGGTAAGAACTTAAGACTTCCCAGTGTTTTTCTAGAATTTTTTTTGCTTAAAACATTTTCTTCAAAAAAGAGCTCGTTAGATTCATTTTGAAAAATTCTAGTTTTATCTATTCTGTAGAATTTTTTATATTTATTCTGCTCAAGTTTAATCCACTGGAAAATTTTTTTTTCAAAAATGTCATCCATTTAAATTTTATAATTAATATTATAATAAAATATATTTAAATTATTATTTTAGAAAAAATATGTCAGGAATTGTAGATGAAGAAAATAATGATCTATCCTCAGGAAAAGGAATGTCTTTATATATCACTATAGCTGCAGGCAAAGGTCTCCAGGATATCATGAAAACTAATTTCGGCCCGCACGGTTCGCTTAAGCTATTAGTAAATAGATCAGGTGAAATAAAATTAACCAAAGAGGGGTCTGTCTTATTAAGAGAAATGCAAATCCAAAATCCAGTGGCTTCTCTGATAGCAAAGACAGTTCTTGCTCAAAAAAATTTTATTGGAGATGGTACATTGAGTAAAATATTAATACTAGGAGAAATTTTGAAAAAGATGGAAATCTATTTAGAAGAAGGCATACATCCGCATGTTTTATGTGAAGGCATCGATCTTAGTCGAAGGGAGTTAGAAAGATGGTTACATACTCAAATTTTTTTTAATAAGATAGATAAGAAAGTTCTATTAAATGTGGCAAAAACTATAATGTGTACAAAATTAAATAAACCCCTGACGGAAAAAATTTCAAAAATCGTCGTAGAAGCTATTATGACAATATATCAGAAAAATCATGAGATTGATCTGAATATGATAGAAATTATGGAAGTAGAAAGTTCTAACGAATTGGATACTAGATGGGTTAAAGGCATCGTAATGGACCATGGAGCCAGGCATTCTGATATGCCGAAATTGTTAAACAGCGCGTTTATACTTTTATGCAATGCAAGTCTTGAATATGAAAAAACTGAAACGAAAGCAAATTATCTAACAAATTCAGTTTTTAATAACGAAAGTCTGTCTGCAAAGGAACGGTATATTATCAATAAAAAAGTTTACAAGATAATTCAATTAAAAAGATTTGTATGTAAAGATAACAATAGAAATTTTGTAGTAATAAATCAGAAAGGGATGGATATAATAGCGCTTGATTTATTAGCAAAAGAAGGAATTTTAGGCATAAGAAGGGCTAAAAAGAAAAATATGGAAAGAATTTCAATTTTATGCAATTGCATACCGATTAATTCGTTTGACGAACTATCCATCGAATGTCTAGGGTTCGCGGGTTTAGTATACGAACAACAAATCCAAGAAGATAAATACACTTTTATCGAAAATGTAACAAATCCCTTTTCTGGAACAATTCTCGTGAAAGGAAAAAATTCGATGCTTAGAAAACAGATAGAAGATTGTGTAAAAAATTCTTTAAAAATTTTAAAGGAATGTATTGAAAGTAAAAAATTTGTAGAAGGCGGTGGTAAAATTGAAATTTTGGCAAGTGATCACTTATTAAAATATGCAAAAAATATAAAAGGAAAAAAGAAACTTGGGGTCGAAGGCGTTGGAAAGGCTCTTTTAATAATTCCAAAAACATTATTGGAAAATTCGAGAAATTTATCGGAAAATAGTAAAATAGATTTTGATCTTTCTCTGCCAAAAGAAGATAGAAATATAGATTGTTTTACCGTTAAAAAAAAAATCTACGAATCTGTCTGTATATTAGCATGCCAATTATTATTGATAGATGATATTATTATTGGAAAAGGATTAGGCTAGTGCTCTTGTAGCTCAGCTGGCAGAGCACGGGTCTTATGAGCCCGGGGTCGTGGGTTCGAAAAACTGGGTATCCCACCAGGAGCATATTTAAAAGAGTTATCGAAGTTAATTTTCGAACAGTCTCGCAAATCGACATTTTTATATAAATATCGTTTTAGTAAAAATTAATTACATAAAATGCCTCTCGAGTTGGATTCTTATCAACAAAGGAAAAAATAATTTTTCCCAAAAAGAGATGTGGCTTGATAAAAAAAAATTTTATTCAAATAATATTATTATTTAAAAACGTATAATAAAAAAATGATAATTGAATTGTTTTTTTTCATAAATAAATATTTAGTAAAAAAAAAAAGGTTATTTAGAAAAATTCTACTTAGTTTTTTTTCTATTGCAAATCTAATTAATTATTCAAAAATTTTAGATAAATATAACTTTTCACGAAACTTATTATTTAATCAAAATTTAAGCATAATTGGCGAACAAAGATTAAAAAAAAATATCTTATGGAAAAAGTATTCTAATGATTTATTCAAAATTAAAATTCAAAAATTAATCGCGCTATTCTCATGTTACATATCTAAAAAGTTTGTAAAAGATACGGATTACCTTTTCTATATTTTCCATTCAACTGTAAAAAAAAATTTTATCAACGGTGGTAATATGTTTCATAGAAATATCATGCTCATTTTAAAGATTATTAAAGAAGAAAAATATTCTAATCATCTAAATGTTAAAAAATTTTTTTATAATCATAGCCTATTTAAAAAGGTATATTTAAAAATTTCAAAAATTTCTAAAACAGTTAATTGCATTTTTTTAGATTTCTTTGATCAAAAGAAAAAAACTTTTTTATTGAAATATTTATTCGAAAAAAAAATAATTTCTAAATTTAAAGTTTTTGACACGTCTGAAATTTTACTCGTTATTAAAAAATTTATTTTTAAAAACAAGCTAATTATTTTCGACAATGTATTGATTTTTAAGTTTGCTTGCCTAAAAATAACTGGTTTTCATATGAAAGAAAAAATTTTTAACGATTTGTTAACATTGAATTCAAAAAAACATTTTGATCGATTTTTTTCAGAAATTCTTTCAATATCTATTAAGAAAAAAAAAAACCGTCTTTTGATCGGTGAAATTTTTTTAAAAGGATTTTTATGCTTACTGAAGCATTTCAGGATTGTGTTTAAAAAAATAAATTTAAATACGATAATGCTTTACTTAAAAATTAAACTAAATAAAATATTCGAAATATTACACTGCGGAAAATATTTGTCTGTACTACAGAATAATTTTTTCAAGACTATGATGTTTTTTATTCATAGTCGATTTAAAAAAAAAAATTTCAGTAAAATTCTATTTATTGAGTCAAAAATAAAAAATTTTAAAAATAGCAAGAATAAAATTAATGAACAAATGATATTTTCATTATTTTTAGTCATTTTTAATAGTTTTCAAAAAAAGATTATGTCATCTAGATCAAATTTTTATATAAAAAAAACATCAATAAAATATTCTCGAAATTATAATAAAAATTTGATATTTCGAAATAGCTTTATGGATATAATCGATAAAAAAAACGTTTTAAAAAAAATATTCCATAACAACAATAACTATAAAAAAGAAAACTTTCTTTTGTATTATGAAAAAAATCTAGCAATTTCTAAACAATTTCTAATAGTTATATCGGTGGATTTGTTGAAAATAAAACTTCCACTAGGTTTAATTCATAAGCAGTTTTTTAAATTTTACGATCAAACTGGAAATATAAAGGTAGAACTTTTCAAAAGCAGGAGGGGGAATTTTTTTAATCTAGATGAAATTTTTTATTACAGAAATAAAACAATATTAACTATATTGCTTATGAGTATGACTAGAAAAACTCAAAAGAGCTGTTTTAAGATTGATTTTTTATCGCATATTGTTACAAATTTATCAAAAAATGTTTACTTTAATTTACAAATAAAAGCTAGATTTATAAAAATCAATTTATTCTATATATTATTAAAACCTTTATTTCAAAATTTAAGAATTTCCGACGATGCCCGATTTTATAATATTAATAAAAAAATTAGTAGTCTAAAAATTAGCCAGGCTAAGATCGATTGTAAACTTCTTACAAATTATATGAAAATTTTTAATCACGAAGACAAGCTTTTGTATAAAAGTATTAAAAATTTTATCATTCTAGTTTTTTACGATAGAATTAAAAGGAAAAGAAAAGAAAATAAAAAATTAAAAGATTATATTAGTGCACAAATTTCTGGGAATTTTTCTAGAACAGTAGGCAATCTAAGACAGATTATGATTTATTAAAAAAGATATTCGTGACTTTTTTTTAATCAATATTTCCAGTTTATAATGATGAGTTTTTTGGTTCGTGTTTCTGAGTTTGATATGAATATTTTGATTTTCTGATATTTTTTATTTTTTTTAACTTAATTTATCTTAACACCTGAGAAATTTTGAAAGCCGATTCCAGAACATAAGTTTCAGACTGAGTCGAATTAAATCCAGTAAATGAACTGAAATCATTGCAAACTGCGCCAGAGCTAATTAAAACGCTGCCACAGTTAACAGTACTGGTCAACAGCGGTATATTGAGTAAAGAGGAGATTTCTTCCTGATCTTCATTTGTAATATCAGGAAAAACAACTCCTCCTTTATTATTGAAAACACAATATGATCCGATGTTATTATGCGATCCTATAGATACTTTAAAAACTTCTACACCAAGAGTGTCTGATAGCAATTCCTGTGTCTCCGAATCTAGTTCAGGATTGACGAGAGCTGTGTAATCATTCAAAGCTACACAGTTGCCAAGAGCCATTATATTATTTTTAATTTTTTTTATTGTTATATGGGAAGGCAAAAATTCTCGAAGATTCATCATTTCAGAATTCGAAGTCTGATTGGGAAGCAGTAGACCTTTTGAATTACCGATTACCAAACTACCTATACATCTTGTATTGCATATATATGTTTTCACAATGGGGTATCTATTTCCTAGTTCAGTGCTAAGAATGTTGAAAAATTTTTTTGGCGCATTGTAAGGAATTATGCAAAATGAGTTTGTTAATTTCATAAAAACCCCAATTTCATTAGATCTTTCGTAATCTAGTTTAATTACCATAAAAAAATTATATTCAATGCTCGTCTAGCTCAGATGGTTAGAGCGTCGTGCTAATAACGCGAATGTCACAGGTTCGAATCCTGTGATGAGCACACTTTTTATTTTATTTTAGTGGGATAAACTTAGACGAGTTACTTGCACCGATACCAGGTCTCCCATGTCTTACTGGTTTGTATGTTATAGAAAATTCCCCAAGATATTTTCCGATCATCTGAGGTTTTATCTCTACCTGATTAAACGATTTTCCGTTATAAATAGCAACAATACTGCCAACCATTTCGGGGACTACTAACATATTTCTGAGATGAGTTGATATTACAGAAGGCTTCTCGTCGAACGCTAGATTTTTCTTGGCTTTCCTTAATTTTCTAATTAAAGAAATCGGCTTTTGTTGAAGCCCTCTTGAAAACTTTCGTCTTGCTCTAGAATTTAGAAGATTGACAAGATCTTTTGACGATAATTTAACAATATTTTCCCATTCTAATCCTTTATAGACAAATTTTTTAATCTTTTCAATTCTCATGTTCTTATTATTTAGTTTTTCTTTAGGTAATATTTTTTAATCCAATAAATAAACTTACCTTTTTGAAAATATTTAAAAATGGATATATATTAATAAATATAAATATTTTTTAATAACAAGTATTATTAGCTAGACGTAATTATTTTTAATAATTTAAACTAAAAAATATGAAGAAAAATAATCTCGCTAGTTCTGAAATTCATATCATTAAAAAATCAAGAAAAACTAAAATGGAAAAAGCGATAGCGGTTCATTTTCTAAGAAGGAACTATTTCGTAAACAATATTAAAAAAAAATTGATTTATCTTAATAATTTAAAAAAAAAAAAAAAAAAATTTCCAAAATTAAATAATAGATGCACTATTCTGATATTGATCCTATTAAAAAAATTTTTAGTTAAAGTTGGCCAAAATGCACGATTTAATTCATTAAACAGTAATAGATTTTATATTAACCAAGACGATGTTGTCAACTCTTATATATTTAAAAAATTGTTTAATAATTCTGAAGAAATCTTTAAACAAAGAAATAATGTATTTTTCATGATACAAAAGAAAATTAAAAAAAAAAATGTAGATAAGGACAGAGAAAAAATTTTTAGAAAGTGGTATTATGGTAAAAATTTTTATTTTAAAAAAAGAAATGCTCTCTGGATGGACGAAAATTCTATTCCAAGAAAATGTTCCGAAAAAAAAAAATTATATACACGTTACAAGATCAAATTGATTAGCAATCTTGAAGACAAAATAAATTCCAATACTTATCGATAAAAAAGGTTATAGTTTAAGGAGAGATTGAAGTAGTGTAATAACAAGTAATCAGCATGGAAATGTAGTTTAGAACCTAAATTATTATTCAAAAACACATCTACATGTGGTCCGTGATCAATTGGTCTTATGTTATTTTTAGAACTTTTCGGTATAGATAAAAAAAAATAAACAAACTTCTTGATTTTGTTTATTTTTTTAACATTGATAATAAATATTCTTGAAAATAAATTAAGTTCCAGTATGAATCTCAGATTTCCTATTAATTTAAAATTGTAATAAGATATGATTTTAATTGTGAAAAAATGTATAAACAAATTTTTAAAAATTTCTAACAAATAAATTTTTTCATCTTTAAAATATCTTTCATTTATTGTTGTATTTGACATTTTTCTAGTTAATTTTTTAAAAAAATAGCCAGTTCTCATTGAAACGAAAGGTGATTTTTTTTTTTTAATATTTAAGTTTTTATCGTTTTGAAAAAAAATTTTAAAACGAGTTAAATTTTGTGGGCATGGTGTTATGAAAAAAACATCTACACAGCTTATTGCCATAAAAAAACAAATCTTTAAATAACTATAAGAAGACAGTTTGTTTTAATTTGTATTTTTTTTATCTAGCATTGTCAATTAAATTTTATATTATTTTAAGACTTTGATTTAAAAAATATTTGTTATATTCATTAATATATTTCTGTTAGAATACTTTTGAAGATAGATTTTAGCGATTATCAGTTTTTCTTGGAAAAATAAATTTATGAAATTTATAGTTTCTAATTTCATATCAGAAATCCTTTGATCTTTACTTACACTAAAAGCATCTAATATAACAATTGGTTTAAGGGCAAATTTTATAAATAAATTATAAAAACCAAGTCTTTCTTGTATGAGACTTTTTTTTTTTACGATAAAACTATTCAATCCTTTATTTGTAAAAATTTTTGTTTTATTTTTTGAAAAATTAAAAATTTTAAAAAAATCATCCAATGTATAATTCTTACTATCTTTCTGAAAAGAAAAATAGGCTTTGTTACAAAAAATTTGTTTTAAAATAGGGAAAAAACTCTTGTTTTTTTTTTCATAGATTATAAAGGTATTATTTTCTATAAAGTTAATATTTCTGAAGCAATTCGTCTGACACCACGGGGATGAACTCGAATGTAGACAGTTTTTGTAACTACTTGTTCTATCGAATATCCTAATCTGGCATGACTTTTTAAGGATATTCTGGTTTTTATGGACATGATCGTCTATCCTCGCGTTTTTTTTACAGTATAAATTGGGAATATCTGATTTAATCAGAGCAGTTTTTATGGAAATGAGAGAATTGGCAAATTTTTTAGCAAAAAAAATCTGTTCTGTCAAATATATTGGAATTTTAACGAATTTTCCCGAATACAATCTCTTGCATTTCTTGATTTTAAAGTTTTTTTTTATAAAATTTCCAATATTGTCCTCGGGTTTTTCAAAAAGTAAAACATTGTTTGATTTGATTTCATAAGTTTCAGATAGTCCTAGACTAATAATGAAATTTTTAAATTTTTGCGAATATTTTTTCCATTTAATATTTTTTTTTCGGTCAGGAGATTTTAATTTTTTGAAATAATCAGTGAAAAATAAGATGATTTGATTGCGGTTTATTTTAGTAAAATTCATTAAATTTTTTTTTAACTTTTCAATTTTCCGCCATCTTATATTGAATTTTGCTTCAGGGTATTCTAAACATTTTTTAAAGACAAATGTAGTTTTGTTTATTGAATAATGCATAAAGAACGAATTTACTCCGATTTTTGCCTTTTCCAGCATTAAATGAATAATTTTCACATTGGATAAATTATATAAACCTTTATTTCTTCTTTTCATAGAAGAAAAGTTTTTTTTTTTTCGATATCTTACTTCGCCATGATTAGATTTGCTTGATAAATTCTTCTCTATTAATTGGACGTCGATTTCACTGTTCCATTTAATATTTTTTTTCTCAAAAAAGACCCCTTTTCTGAATATCTTTTTTAAAATAACCGTGTTCAAACAATATACATATTGAGAAATGGGTCGATTTTCTTTATATAACCCAATCCCGTTGTTTTTGACTAAAATGAAAAGCTTTTTATTAGTATTTTTTGAATCTCTAGAAAATAGATTTGTTTTATGAAATAAAAAATTTTTAATGAATAAATACGCGTAATTCAAAATCTTTTCTGCTCTAAAATTTTGTTTATCATATTTATTTTTTTTTTTAATTATTTTTTTAATAAAAAGTTTTTCGAATGAATAAAAATATAAGCATGAAATGAACGAACGGGGTTTACTCTCCAAAGGCATTAATTTGGTAGTATATCGAATTTTGAATTTTCGTTCATGAAATTTTTTACTAGATATGTATATAATTTTTCGGATTTGTCTGATAGTGAATATTCTATTATATTTAAAAAAATTGCTTTTTTTATAACGAAAATCTTTATACATTCCTTTGCCCAAAAAACCCGCTATTTTATAGATTAAGTGAAAAATAAAAAAATGCAAATGACGGAATTGAGTTTTTAAAAGATTTAGATTTTTAAATTTTTCTTTAAAAAAAATATATAACTTAAACTTTCTATTTGGTTTACTGAATATCGAATCTGTTATATTTACCGATTTATTAAATATACATAAGCTTCTTAGGTTAAAATCCTTTTTAATAATATATTCGACTTCCTCGGATCTATTTCTATTTATTGGATGGATAATTTTTATAATTCTAATATGCCCTTTTAATATTAAATCACTTAGAATTCGTCGGATTACTTTAGAATCAACTTTTCTTAAACCTTTATCCTCGAAACTGGCTACCCTTTTCCCCAGATCTCTAACAGGTATTATAAAATTTTTTATCCATTTTAATAATAATTTTTTTCTTTTTATATTTTGATCAAGATTTACATTTTTCACGTTTTTTTTCTGATCTGACAATTTTTCGATAACAGAACTTAATTTATTTACAGAATTGCAATAATGTAATATTCTCTGTCGGCCAGATTGGGAATTGAATTTTATAAATCCATAATTTTTTTCTAAATTTTTCATCATATTTTGTATATTTTTATAGTGGATCTGGCCTCTTGTTTTTTCGATTACGAACGGAATTGATACGCCTTGTTTATCAAATTTGTTAATTATATTTTGAATAATCTTCGTATAAGTTTGGCTATAGACAAAGATACATTGGTTCATGTTATAGATCTTTGTGTTTTTGTTTCTAGAAATCTCTTTTCTCTCTTCTTCTTTTTCAGAAATTATTAGTTTTGGTCTAGAAACAATATCATTGATAGGAAATCCAAATCTCGTGATTTTATATCTTACTTTTTGCCATATGCGATGGAGCCTTTTTTTCTGGATTTTTTTATATAGTAATATTTTTGAAAATATTCCATATTTTAAATTTTTCTGCTCCATCGTGAAATTAAATCGGCAAAATATTCTTAAAAAATTTTTAGTAAAATTATGACGACTTTGTTTTTTAATTGACATTTTTTTGTTAAAAGTATCATGGAAAATAGGATTCAATGAAAGTATATTTGACACATTGTTAATTGATTTTAAAAAAATATTCTTTTTTTTAACAAAACCTAATCTTATAAGATTGATCAGATGATGATGAATCTCCCCTGAGCTAATTTTAAGTGATTTAGAAAGTTCTAGTTGTGTCAGAACCCCATTTTTTTTCCCAATTTCTTTCAAAATCTGAAAAGAAATAATCGAAATAGGCTTTTTTGAGGAAATATTGTTACATATAAGAATTTGTCTTGCAAATTCCCAGTGACAATATATTAGACATTTTTTAAATTCGACACTAGATATTTTAAAAACTGATTTGAGTTTTCTGATTGTATTTAGAATTCTTTCATATAATTTAAGATCAATTTTCATAGAATATTTCATCTGTAAATTATCGAATTTTAGACCATCTGAACCTTTAAAAATAATTCTTTTAACAAAATTTTGATACATTCTTTTGTGTTGAAATATGAGGATGCTAAATGCTTTATTAATGGTGTTCAATGAATAGATTCCCAATATATAAAAATAGGAAAAAAATATTATTTGGCATTGTAAATTATGAAATAATTTTGATAATCGGTGCAACAGGTTCCGGTAAGACTATTTTCATTCCTAATATACTCCATAATTCCGGCATGTTTTCGAAAATAGTTGTAACCCAAACTAGACGATTGTCTGCAATATCTGCATCTAAATTTAGTTCCGACCTTTTCAACTATTCTTTAGGAGAAATTTACGGCTATTCTGTGAGATTCGATAATAAAAGCAATAATAAAACACCTGTGAAATTTGTCACCGATGGTATTCTATTTCAAGAAATAATTTCAGACCCGTTATTAAAAAAATATTCATGTATAATCATCGACGAGTTTCACGAAAGATCATTGTATACCGATATTATTATAATTCTATTGAGAAAAATAATGTTTTTGAGAAAAGATTTAAAAGTTGTTTTCATGTCGGCAACAGGAGATAATCAGAAGCTTGTGAAGTTTTTTGATAAAAAAATAGGCAAAATCTATCTTCCTGGAAAAATATACAAAATTGACATTATGTATCTTGAGAACAGTGATGTTAATTATTTAATCTCTATGTCATCTATTATACTATGGTTACATGTCAATGAAGAAATGCCAGGAGATATAATATGCTTTTTGCCCGGAGTTGAAGAGATAAATAAAATATTTACTTATTTAAAAAAAATATTAGCTAGAAATAGTAAAAAATTATTTTTATTTAAATTACACGGATCAATTACTACGAAAAAACAGAATATAATATACTATTTTTTCCCCAAGAAAACAAGGAAGATTATACTTTCAACCAATATAGCAGAATCTAGTATTACGATCCCTGGAATTAAATATGTAGTGGACTGTGGTTTATCAAAACAAAATTTTATAAACTGGCAAACAGGATTGAATTACTTTAGAGTATTTCCGGTTTCAAAAAGTGAAATTATCCAAAGATCAGGTCGTTCTGGAAGAGAAAAAAACGGAAAGTGTTATAGATTATTTACCTGGGGAAAATTTAACAAGCTCAACACGTATCAGAATTCACAGATAAACAGGATAAAAATCGAATCCATGATTTTAAACTTAATTTCAATTGACATGAATAACCTTTTTGATCTCGAATTTCTAGACGTCCCTTCCAAATGGCTAGTTCGGAGATCAATCGAAACATTGTATATAATCGGTGCTTTAGACGATTCTCTCTGTCTAACTACAAAGGGAAAATTTATAACACTATTTCCACTTGATATAAAGCTCGCAAAGTGTATTATAGAAGCTATGCGTTCAAATCATGTCGATACTGTTAAAAAAGTAATTACATGTTGTGCTTTTTTAAGCGTTCATGTAATATCTAAACTGCCTCATATTAATAGAACTACGGTGGGAGATATCAGCAATTTTAATTTTTTTGGCGATAACATCAAATATGTCCAGCTTGTAAAAAATTTTCAGAGAAGACAAACGATTATAGAAGCCAAAACATGGTGTAGGAACAAAAAATATGATTTTGCATCAATGGCGATGGTGATTAGTTTGAAAAACCAACTCTTTAATATTTCCAATACTATTTATTTTTATTTTAGAAATACGAATTCAATTTCTTTCTTTCCAAAAAGTTTTATCAACAGATTTAATTATTGTTTTTCAAGCGGATTCTTTCTTAATTCGATTTATGAAAAATACAACCGGAATTATTCTATTATTCTATCAGGAATCAATATTCATCCGGAAAATCTCGATAACCGTTTTACAAAAAAATATAAGACAATGATATTCGATGAAATTGTAATATGGAAAAAATTTTTTGTCTATGGACTATCTCCTACTAAGATTTCTTGGTTAATTGACCAGGGATTCGGGGTATTCAGATAAAATTTCCAATTCTATAATCACTGTTTACATTATAAAATGTAACATTTATGATGTCCCGATTTCTAACAATTTAATTAAAGGATGTCTCGACTCCGTTGCGTTATTGTCAAATAGACTTGAGTCGTTTTTTTTTTTAAAAAAAGACACGAGTCTGTCTATATTTTGCTTGTCTAAATTAGTTGATTTTTTTTTTCTATTATCGAACTTAATACCTTTTGATCTTGCGAATTTAGGGGATATCTTTAATTTTTTTAAACATTTTAAAGAAAAACCTTTTCCGATTTTAATTCTAGAATTGTGCATATTAGTCTGGCAATGCACGATTGGGGAGAGAGACGTTTTCGATGAAACATTGGATAATAAAATATTTTTTTTCCTATGTAACCTTCTTTTATATTTTTTTGATGCTGCGTCGAAATCTCCTTTGAAAAAAACTTTTGTATTTTTTTTTACATTTTTTACTGTTGTTAGAAGACTGTATTTGGCCATTAATTTTAAGATAAAATCGAAAGGTTTATTATTATATTAAAAATTTTTAAATTTAAAAAAATTAATTTTTTTATGGAAAAAACGGGTTCCATTTAAAACTTATATAACATACATTATTCTCCTCTGTGATAAACCCGATAAGGGTCATTTTTTTAGTAGTAGTACCAATCCTACCGAATGAAATCAAATCCTCTGGTTTAAAATTTAAAAATATTTTAATAATAAAAAGAGAAATCGTGGAATGCACTGCTTCAATCAAATTCGAATATATCAGATAATTCGAACCAAATTTAATCCCTGATGAAATTCTAAAACCTCTCATCCATAAATCTCTGAAAATAATGTAACTGGTTGTGTTAAATAAGTTTATTTTACTGAGGTATCTTTTCAAGTTTTTTTTTATATCAGTATTGGTTTTGTTCACAATGATCTTCTTATAATCACATGCATTTATACACGAACGATTAAATACACGTTGGTGTCTTAGAAAAGAGTTTTTAACCATTAATATAAAAGCATTTTTCCTCAATCTCCATATCCCCATAATATTACACACATTATTTTTCTTCGTTTTCGAAAACGATTTATCGATCGGAGTTTGTACAAAATAGGATTTTTTAACTGAATGCGCATATATATATTTTTTAAAAAAGATATCTGATAAGTCAAAAAGTTTTAGTTTAAAAAAATCAAATTCGATCCCAAGAAAAACTTCTTCCAAAGACAGTGTTAAAATTATTTTATCCCCATATTTTGAAGACTTAAAATTTAAAATATCCCCGCTTAGTCTCATGTTATATTGAATAAATATTATGTCGTTAATATTTTCAATAAAAAAAATTTTTCCATTGACAACGTTTACGTTAATAAAAGTTTTCATGAAAATGATATTTTTCAAAAAAATATATATACATAATAGTTAATTATATAAAATTCTTAAATAAAATGTTTTTTGATCATTTTCGGAATAAATATTTTTATCAAAAAAATTGGTTTTTCAGAAATACTAATTTAAAAGGATTGTTTTTTGTACAAAACCCAAAAAATAATCAAAAATTAGATATTTATGGAAACAAAACACAAAGAGATAGTTTTTTTAGACCAACGATGTTTCGATTTAGCACATTTTTTAGAAATGATCATAAATTAGGGCGTGTAAAAAGATATATAGAATTTCATCTTTTAAAGTCACGTATTCATCATAAAAACAATTTCAGTTTAAGATTTGGAGAAATTGACAACTATCTTAGGTCAAAAAAAGTCTTTGAAAAAGAATTAGAAGGAGTTTTCATCGAGCTTTTCCAGAAAATAAAAAGAAAAATATTCATTAAAAATTCAAAAACATATCAAATAAATAAAAATACTTTAATTCAAAAAAAAATTACTGAAAAGAAAAAAATTATATATTACAGTGAAAAATTTCTACTGTTTAAAGAAATTTATTCTAAAAATTATAAATTATTTAAGAATAAAAACATTACAGATCAAAACTTATTTTATCCAGATACCAGTGTAACTATCGTGTATAAAAATTTTATCGAAAGTCCAGTTAAAATAAATTGTAATAATAGAATACGATTATTGGATTTTTATTTTAAAAAAAAAAGGGTTAAGCCTTCGATCCGTCAAAGTTATGAATTTTTTAAAAAAAAAATAAAATTTAAATATGAAATATTTAAAAAAAAGGAGAATTTATTTATTATTGAAGATTATTTTTGTGAAAATTTTGATAAAACTAATTTGAAATTGTCATTTAAAAATTCCATGAAGTATATCGATAATGACGTAAAAAAAAATGGAAACCACAAGTATATTCTCAAAAAAAAAATGAAATATTTAGTAATTTTAAAGAAAAGTTCACATGTATTCGCGATAGATGTCGATTTATCTTTTTCTTTTTTTGTTTCCATGAATACGAAGGGTTTTGTATTTACAAGCAAATTTAATGGGGCTTTATTATCCAAAAAAATATTAGATATTACTGCACTAGATAAAAAAAATTTGAAAAAAAAAGTTAATTTGAGAATGTTTTTAATGAATCTATTGTCAATTATAAAAAGCCTGTCGATATACGATGGTGAAAAATTGGAAAACTTAAACGAAGATATATCAGTTCCTTCCCTAGAATCTTTGGTTAAAAAAATTCATTTTAGAAAAACAGGTACATATTTTACAAAAATCGATTTTCTAGATCGAAAAAATAATATAATGATAAAAAAAAATAAAATCATTACTATAAAAAAAATTAATGAGGAATTTATAGACATTTCTATGAGCGATTTGTTTAAAAAATCTATAGAAAGAGATTTCAAATGGAATGATCACATGAATATTTGTGCCCATATAACTAGTGATAATTTTATATTGAAGAAAAGGAAAAAAAAATTTTATTTTAAAGAAATTTTGGAAACTTCTATAAACAAAAAAAAGACTTTTACATTGTCAAATGAAAAAAAAATAATTGATTTTAGGAAAAAGTTGTTATTTTTATATATAGACAGTTGTGCCAAATTTGATTTTAAAAAAAAACAATACACAGAGCTTCTAAGTTCACAAAGACCGTTCTTGTTTTCAAATGAAAGATGTGATAAAGTTGAAGAAAACGTGAGGAACTTATGTTTTTTAAAAAAATTTTCAGAAGACTGTACTAGAATAGATTTAAAATCTGACAATGAAAAGGATAATGAATATACTCCCTCGACTGTAATCGCTGTGTTATTAAGTATTTTATCGAATAAAAATGAATTTAAAAAAGGGATTTCTTTCAATAAAAAATTTCATTTGATTAAAAAAATTGTATATATTATGAAACGTGAAAAAAACCCGAGTCTTGTTTTGGCAAGTTGGTCAAACTTTGTAAATCAAATGATAACTCGTAAAATTAAAAAAACTCGTAAAAATTTTAACTATAAAATTGAAAATTATTTATCACAGATCATAACAATAAAAAAAATCAAATTCCTTAATAAAGAGTTAAACGCTGAGCTTTTGGAAATAAAAAGAAAACCAATAACAATGAATTGTTTTAAAAAAGTAATTGATTTAAAAAAATATATAGAAACGGTAGACAAGATGGAAAGGATTAAAAATAGATGCAAAATATTTGATTTTTTACAGTTACAGAAAAAGAAGTCATTTTTTTTAAAAAAGAAAAAAAATTTACACGAATATTATCAAGTATTACAATTTTTTTTAATGCAATTCACTAATATTAGACTTTATTTTTCGGTAATATTTTTACTCAATTTAAAAATGAAGTAGGTTACTAATTCAATCGGTAAGAGAACTTTTTTTTGTGAACACAGTATTTAGAAATCGATATGTTCCCTATCATCTAGACTTTCTGTACCGACTTCTTCGTAATCTTTTTCTAATGCCGCAAGATCCTCCCGGGCTTCATTGAATTCTCCTTCTTCCATACCTTCTCCTACGTACCAATGGACAAACGCTCTTTTTGAATACATTAAATCAAAATTATGATTTATTCTGGAGAAAACTTCAGCTATAGCAGTGCTATTTGATATCATACACACGGCTCTGTCTGTTTTAGACAAGTCTCCTCCGGGCACCACGGTAGGAGGCTGATAATTGATCCCGCATTTAAATCCAGTTGGACACCAGTCTACAAATTGTATTGTTTTTTTAGTTTTAATAGCCGCAACTGCTCCATTAACATCTTTGGGCGCTATATCACCTCTAAACATTAAACAGCAAGCCATGTATTTTCCTTTTCTTGGATCACATTTAGCCATCATCGAATTAGTTTCGAAGGCCGCGTTCGTAATCTCATAAGGAGAAAGCTGTTCGTGAGTTATTCTTTCAGATGAAATCAGAGGAGCATAAGAAGATAACATAAAATGAATTCTGGGATACGGTACTAAATTTGTCTGAAATTCTGTTATATCAACATTTAAAGCCCCATCGAATCGAAGAGAAGCGGTGATTGAAGAAATTACCTGTGCGATCAATCTGTTTAAATTCGTATAAGTAGGCCTTTCGATATTCAAAGATCTTTGGCAAATTTCATAAATCGCTTCGTTGTCAAGAACGACTACCACATCTGTATGTTCTAAAAGAGAATGTGTAGCTAACACAGAGTTATACGGCTCTACTACAGCTGTAGAAATTTGTGGAGAAGGGTATACTGAGAACCCGAATTTAGATTTTTTTCCATAATCGACACTCAACCTTTCTAGTAATAAAGAACCTAAACCAGATCCTGTACCGCCTCCAACTGAATTAAATATCAAAAAACCTTGTAAACCTGAACAATTTTCTGAAAGTTTTCTGATTTTTTCTAAAACTTTTTCTATAATCTCCTTTCCCACTGTATAATGACCTCTGGCATAATTATTAGCCGCATCTTCATTACCCGCAATCAATTGTTCAGGGTGATATAACGACTTGTATTTACTATTTTTCACTTCGTCGATAACTCCCGGTTCTAAGTCTAAAAAAACGCATCTGGGAACTCTTTTTCCAGTACTAGTTTCACTGAAAAATGTCGTAAAAGCCTCGTCATTGAAAGATTTCGAGTTATTATACGAGACTGAACCGTCTGGATTTATCCCATGTTCTAGACAGTATAATTCCCAGCAAGCATTGCCTACTTGTATCCCGGCCTGACCGATATGTAATGACAAAACTTCACGCATTAAAAAAAATAAACAACAATACAAATAATTGCTTAAAATTCACGCTTTTTATTTTAAATCACTGTTAAAATTATAAAAGTATTTTTAAATAAATGGCAAAAATGCATAATAAAAACAAAGGTATTTCTAGATCAGTTATACCTTATCAAAGAAAGTCGCCTAAATGGTCAAATAAAAATTTCGAACAAATAAAAAATTTAATATGTACTTTAGCCAAAAAAGGATTAGTTCCATCGCAGATTGGAATATATCTAAGAGATAGCGAAGGTATACCATTGACAAAAAATATTACAGGAAAAAAAATATTAAGAATACTTAAAATGAATGGCTTAAACCCTGAAATTCCTGAAGATTTGTTTTTTTTAATTAAAAAGGCTATAAATGTCAGAAAACATTTAGAGAGAAATAAAAAAGATAAAGATTCTAAATTTAGATTGATTTTAATTGAAAGTAAAATACATAGAGTATCAAAATATTATAGGAAAGTCGGTCAATTACCAAGAACATGGAAATACGATAGTGGCAATGCTTCTTTATACGGAAGATAGAATTGAAAAAATATATTATTAAATTTAATCAATTAAACAAGATTATCTTAGTCTACGAGCTTCTCGTTCTGATTCCAGAAGAATGATTATATCTCCTTCTCGAATAGGCCCTTTCACGTTTCTGATCAATGTTCTACTTCTATCTTCTAAAAATTCAACCTTAACCTGCGTAACCCCTCCTCGAGATCCTGTTTTTCCTAATATCTTTATTATTTTTGCCATTTTGTTTTTTTGATCCTAGAATTATAGATATAGATTCTTTTATTGATTATTAGTCTAATAAAATATTTGAATTAATACTTACCATTGAACAATTATGATATTAAACTATTTAATTTATTTATAATTTTATATTTTTTTTTTCATATTTTAAAAAGAAAAAACTGATCTTTATTGTGGTTGCAGTGGGAAATATCTAGTATTCGAACCCACGAGGTAAAAACCAATAGATCTTGAGTCTATCACCTTAGACCACTCGGTCATACAACCATTTATTTAACTTTTTTAGACTTATTTAAACATTTAAAATCATTAGATCTATTTGCCATTTGTCTTTTAAGCCTGTTTATACGAAAAATAGTTGTTGTAATCAAATATTTATTATAGTTAGCATAAACCTCTGAGGAACTTTTTAAAAAATCTCCATTTTTAGTTTTGAAAATTTTGCCATGCGAAAGTCTATTCGAATGAGTCCATCTAAGAAATAAAGGGTTTTTTTTCAAATGAAATAATTTTCTACATTTTGATCTACAGAAAAAGAAAATTTTAAGATTGTTTTTTACAAAAATAGAACCGTGACCGGGATAGACCTTGTATCCGCAAAATGAACAATCCGAACTTAACATAAATTTTATAATTAAATAATATTTTACTTCTCGCTTATACTTATGAAAAATAATTTTAAAGAGTTCGTTACTTTAAGTGGTCATAAACAATATGTAACGAGTGTTTCTATAGCAGACAACAATCCTAATATCTTTTTATCTGCTTCAAGAGATAATAGCATATTAGTATGGGTTTTAAATGATGAACAAAAAAAATCTCCGATAGCCAAAAAAAGATTAAAAGGACATTCTCATTTTGTATCAGATGTCCATCTGTCTACTGATGGGAACTTCTGTATATCTTCCTCATGGGATAAATCCATACGGTTATGGGATGTTGTGACAGGCAAATGTCTTAAAAAATTTAATGGTCATGAAAAAGAAGTTTATTCAATTTCATTCTCTGAAGATAATAGACAGATAATTTCGGGCTCGAAAGATTACACGATTAAACTTTGGAACACCGTGGGCATGTGTAAAAAAACATTTTGTGAAAAAAACGCTACTTCGTGGATTAGTAAGGTATTGTTCTTACCTACAAAAAATAATTTATTTTTATCATGCGACTGGGACGGGGTTATCAAAATTTGGGATATTCTTTCTAATCAAGTCAAAAATAGACTATTCGGCCACAAAGGGTATATACAATCCATTACAATCTCCCCCGATGGATCTTTATGTGCATCAGGCGGAAAGGACAGTGTTATCATGTTATGGGACCTTCAGGAAGCAAAACATCTGTATTCATTAGATTCCAAAGAATCAGTAGTTTGTCTAACATTTTCTCCAAATAGATATTGGCTATGTTGCTCTACTTTAAAAAGTATTAAAATATGGGATTTAGAAACTAAAGCTCTTATCGAAGAGCTGTCAATCCAAAATTTTTCTAAAAAATCTTTCAAAACAAATGGTATCTACTGTTCATCAATGTCGTTTAATTTAGATGGAAATTTTTTAATCACGGGATATTCAGACGGGAATATTAAAATATGGTCTCTACTAAACTAAATAAATGTTGAAATAATATCTATCAAAAAGATCTAAACGAATATAAAAATTAAAGAGATGATTAAAAAAAAAAAGCCTGAATGATTATTTGATTTTGACAACACAGACCTTTTATGATAGAAGAATTCATTAATTTAAAAATTGTTCACGAATTTACCCCTTTGATTTTTTACAATTGATTTTATTGTTTTGTCGACTATTTCTTCCTTAGATAAAAGGTCGCAAATCATTTCAATGGTATTCAATAAGACGCGGAAAGAATTAGGTTTTAGTTTTTCATGTCTTTTTTTGTTAAAAATCCATTTTCCTATAAATCGATTATAAGCATACTCATTGATACACGCGGTTTTAAATTTTGTAAAATTTGAAAATTTGTCAAAATCAAAAATAGATTCTCTTGACAAGTCTAATAAAAAACTATTTCGACCAAATCCAAAACAACTTAAATACAATTGTTTACAAACACCATCAGATTTCAAATTTGAAAAAATTTCAGTATTATCCAAATCAACGGTGTTTGCTGTAAAATATTTCCACTTTAGGAAATTTAGACAATTTTTTGAGAAATAAGGACAGTTTATATGTGTAAACACGAGCCCGTCGTTCCTGTTACATATTATCTTATCAGTTCTATTTTTGTTATAATAAACATGAGTATATGTCGATTTATTTTTTGAAATTTTATCTAATACATTTACAATTTCACTTTTTAGAAAAACATCTTTTTTTGTAAATAAAGAATTTTTACTTTGGAATATTTCATTTTTAGACATTTTTAAGACAATATATCCCGCCTGTAATCTCGTCAAAAAGTCCCAAGTCGAAATTCTCCAATCTGTTAAAAACGAAATGAGATCATAATTAAGATATTGAAATTTCTGATTTAATAAATTTTTAACAAGCTCTCCGTCGATAAAAGTGTAATCAATCTCATATATTTCTTTTTTTGATTTTGAAAACACAGATTTATAATTTGAAATTTTATTTTCACGGCTTATAAAAAAAAAGTTTGATCTGACAATAGAGATTATGTATCTTACACCATCACTTTTTTCTAAGATTGCATAATCTTTTTTGTTAATAGTTTTTAAATTTTTTCTAGACAATCCAATGGGCATAGGTCCGATAAACAAAATACATCTATTGCATATTTTTTTTCTACAGATACCAGTGAAAATTGTAATCAATTTAAAAAGTTCAATCATTATTTTAATAATTTATATAAAAATATATTTTTTATCTACGTGATTAAAATTTTAAAAGATAATTAATATATTGATAAAGCATTTAAATGACTACATTCGAGAGAAAAAAAATAAAAAAGTTCAATTTTTTTTTCATGGATGCCATGAAAGAAGTATATGAATTCAATAGATCATATATGGCCTATATAAAAAAATTTGATATCATAAATACTGTATATTTTTCGAGATTTACTGTATTATACCCAATATTTCCAATGCCAGAAAATAAGAATTTAAATACTAATAAACGAAATAGGTCGTCGTTGTTATATAGAACACCGATGTATAAAAATGGTTTGTTTATATTTTTTAAATTATTGTTAAATTTATATGACTATAGTAGGCGAAATTTAATACTAATTCATGAAGCTACGAGTTTAATTATTCTTGTTAAAAAAAGTTTCTATATCATGACTAGGATTCCAACTGACGATATACCACAGAGACTAGATATCAAAATTAACCGGAACTCTGGAAATCAATTCGATTATAATGAAATTCTTTGGGTTTTTTTAAACAAGATTCGGAATAAATAACATTTTGAAATTTAATATTAAATAAATGTTTTTTATTATTAGCATATTAAATTTAATATATCAATAAATTTTAATATGACTATAGTTGCTATAAAAAAAAATAATTCGTATCACAGTCGTTTTCAGGTAAAGTGGAGGAGAAGACGCGAAGGCAAAACGGATTATTATGCTAGAAAAAAACTTGTAAATCAAGACAAAAGGAGATATAATTCGCCGAAGTTAAGACTAGTCGTTAGAAAAACAAAAAGAAAATTTTATACACAACTCATCCAGTCTAGATTAGAAGGAGACTGTGTGATCCAGTCTATAACTCCAAGGTCGTTGAAAACTTATGGGATTGATTTTAGTATGACAAGTTTCCCGGTTGCCTATATAAGCGGGGTTTTATTGGCAAACGCAACAAAAAATCAAAAAAAATGGGCGTCATTTCCTTTTAGAAGCATAAAACGATATGGCTGTAAAAAAAATTTACAATCAAGCAAAAGATCCGATTGTAAAGCTTTTTTTACATTTAATATGGATTCTATTCCTAAAGCTATTTTAGATATAGGACTTGCTTATGTCACAACCGGGAATAAAAATTTTGCTGTAATGAAAGGCGCCGTCGACGGAGGACTTTATATTCCTTATAATGAGAAAAGATTTCCCGGCTATAATGACAGGGATGGATTATCGCCTCAACTTTTCAAAGATAGGATAACGGGTAAACATGTTCTGGAATATATGATGATTTTAAAAGAAGAAGATGAAGAAAGATATAACAGACAATTTTCTGATATTATAAAAAAAAACAAAACACAGGAAATATACTCGAATACATTTCTAAAAGTTAACAAGTTTTTATCAAGTAGAGATTTTTCATGATTTTTCATTATATGCTTTGGCCTAGTCAATTGTTGTATTATAAATTTTTTTACAAATTAAATATATTAAACAATATTAATAAAAAAATTAATTCACAAGGTCTTTTAATCTTCTGATAGTACTTTTTGTAGTAATGGCAGCGTGAGTGGTAAAAGTCCAGGCGCCACCTGCCACCTCTCTCCAACAACTGTTACATTTCCATATACCGATAGATTTTCTTTTAACATTATTTTTACCACAAAAAAAACAATCATATTTTTTGTGTTGATCGACTTCGATTTTTTTAAGTTGCTTTCGTATCGAAGATCCATATCTCGGGCCATATTTTCCAACAATCCCAACTTTTTTAGTCCCTCGACCCATTATATAAAAATTTTTTGAACATACATCGGTTTTTATGAAAACAAATTGGACAGTTGAAGAAGATGATCTCTTAATTTTTGCTGTAAAAAAATATGGAAAAAAAAATTGGAGCAAAATATCAACTTTAGTAGAACACAAGGTTAAAAATTTCTGCAAAATAAGATGGAATTTCTGGCTTTCTTTTTATATCAAAAAAAGTATATGGGAAAAAAAGGATGATGTTTTACTAATCCATAAAATTAAATTTAATCCAACTATTTGGCATAATATATCGTTGAACATGGGTAGGAATTTACTTCAATCTTTATATAGAATGAAATTAATATTTTATTCCAAAAAGAAAAAAATACTAGTTATGAAAAATCATATAGATAATTCATTTATTAGTAAAAAATTAAGTTTTGTGAATTATCAAACAAAAACTAGAATATTAAATTTAAAACTAAGACTATTGAATCGATATGGTAAAAAACAAAATAAAAAAATAATAAAAAAAAAAATTCCTCAAATTTCTTTTAATTCACACGATAACGTAAATCTTACCTTTGTAGAAAATGGTGATAAAAATTTTTTTAATTT
>ENA-UOXV01000393-UOXV01000393.1-marine-metagenome-genome-assembly--contig:-NODE-393-length-61825-cov-6.576704_pt1 | contig 61825 bp, 49 predicted proteins | sample MGYA00238165_ERZ766961 | MGnify/ENA primary metagenome ERZ766961 (study PRJEB28924, sample SAMN03173240) | marine metagenome | biome: Marine; feature: Water; material: Subsurface seawater | place: North... | reverse complement strand
CCATCAGTAACACCGAGAATATCTTGAGAAATTTCCCAAACATTGTCTCCCACAACTTTGAGTACTTTCTTTGCTTTAGTCCGAGCAAGAGCAACTCCAAAACCAACACTGAAAGGCGTTTGAGCAAATACAATATCGAAATCTCCTTTCTCAATAAAGCGCTTAATCTTCCATGATCGTGCAAAAAATCCTTTCTTTCGAGAGATATAGCTGACATCATCAGTATTTTTTATATCTCCAAGTGTAAGCACATGCACATTAAATCCTCTTTTAGGAAGTTCTTCTTGAAGCATTTTCACATACGTTGCAGGACCTCCAATCTCTGGAGGATAAATACCTGTGATCAAAAGAATTTTTTTATTCATTAAATGATCCAACTCTTCACCAACTTTCTTTGAAATATCTTCCCAGGAATATCTATTGGAAAGAGCTGTTGATTTTTCTTTAATACGGTCATATGACTTTTCATCTTCTATGAGAAGTTTAATCTTTTTAGCAATACTTTTCCCATTAGTTTCACAAAATAAACCTGTTTCACCATCTTTTAAAAAATCAGGGATCCCTCCAACACGGGTCCCAATAACAGGAACACCGCAAGACATTGCTTCAACAAAACTATTACCAAAACTCTCTGTGTGTGATGCTCGAACAAATACGTCTGCAAGAGAGAAATATTTTGGAAGTTCTTTATATTCAACATTTCCAGTAAAGGTGATCCTTGAATCTCCTTTAGCCTTTTCATGGAGCTTGTCCTTGAGTTCCCCATCACCAACAATAAGTAATCTAAACGCATCTCCAAGGTACTTCATCGATTCAATTAATCCTTCAACATTATTTTTGTGTGAAAGACGTGAAACAGTAATTATTACTTTATTTTTCTTAGATATTCCGAGTGATTTTGCTAAACCTTCTTCATATTTTTTTTCAACAAAAATATCTGTATCAACGCCATTTGGAATTAAAACAGGATTTTCACAACCAAAATCTTTAGCTCTTTTCATTAGAGAAGTTCCAAGTACAGTTACTTTGTCAAACTCAACATAAAGTTTCTTGTAGAGCCACCAAAATCCTTTTGGAACCTGATTTTTAACATGTTCAATGTCCATGCCATTCTGTAAATTAAGTATTGAAGGTATTTTTCCTTTAGTTAACCTATTAAAAATCATCCCAGCAAGACTTGCTTGGTTTGCCATTAACACATAGAATAAATCGAATTCTTCTTTTCTATGTAATCGAAGAGCTTCTTTAGATCCGTTGAAGATAAAATTAAACTTATCCTTTGCAACACCTTTTCCAACTCTGTGCACATGAATTCCATTAATTACTTCGTACTGTTTAACTTTTGGGTTATGTTTTCCAGTAACTATGTGGACCTCATGTTTATCGCTGAGCCGTTCAAATACTTGCTGACATGCAATTTCTGCTCCACCAACAAAAGGTGCATAGAATGTAGCAAAAATAAGAATTTTCATTTTCCAACTACTTCCTCTATTTTTTCTTCAATCTTTGGGTAATTAATACTCCAATCAAGTTCTTTCTCTGCAAATTTTCTTGCATTAATGCCTTTTGAAATCCGATCCTCTGTATCATGAATTAACTCCTTAACTTTCAAGACAAATTCTTTTTTATCAAATGCAGGAATGACATAACCACAATCTTCAGGGATTGTTTGATCAACATCCCCAACATTAAATGCAATAGAAGAAATGCCGCATGCACTGGCTTCCATAACTACCCGTGGAGATCCTTCGGCAAAGCTAGGTAAAGCCAAAATTGATGATTCAGAAAGTATTTTTTTTGTATTTTCATATGTTTCCCTTCCCTTGTAGACAACATTGTTCTTATTTTTTGCAATATTTTCAACATGTTGCCTCATGGGTCCATCTCCGACAATCACAAATTCCCAATCATCTGGAACTACCTCTGAAATATCTTTAAATAGTTTAACGCCCTTATTTTCAATAAGTCTTCCAATAAAAATTACTCTTTTTTTCTTCTCTTTTAAAGCATCAAATTCATTCACATGAAGTGCATTCTTTACATACGTCATCTTCTCTTTAGAAACACCGTATTTTTCAGTGATCAAAGAAAGCACTGATTTGGCATTTGAAATAATATGGTCTACCTCAGTAAACATACGTTTCCCAACAGTTCTATCATACACCCACTTAGCAATTCTGACAGGCAATGAAACCTGATTAAGAACACCATCTTCTAAACTACCTCTATAAAAATGAATGAGTGGTTTATCAAATTTACCTTTTGATCGAAGTTTAACAATCTGTGAATTCATCACATACATATAGCTAAACAAGCAAACAGTATCGCACCATTTAATGTGGTTCTTAATCTTTTTCCAAGGATTCCAAAGAACAGGACTTCTACCAAGGATACGAAACAAGTAAGGAATAGGATGCACATTAAGTCCTTTTTTTTCTACATTACCATCATCTGCTACAAGAACTCTTACATTATGTCCATGTGCTTCAAACTCCTTACACAAAGCATGACATGATTGAGAAAGTCCTGCTGAAAAAGGAAACCAGTCAGGACAGACCATAAGGATATTCATTTCTTAAGCTTCCCCTCGATGCTTTCAAGACGCTCAATAATCTCCTTCATGTAAGGATTTCTTTTACCGACCACTTTCTGTTCTTCCCTATGAAAACCTAGCTTGAAATCAAGATATCCTAAACAGACAAGACCAATTATTCCAACAATATAAATGGGGAAAAACCATTTCTCTATTAAAATCTCATATCCATAGTCTTCTAATCGAGAAAGCAGTAAGAATAGGATCATTCCTGAATTTAAAATAGACACGTAGGAAAGTGATCTTTGAACAAAAATCTTTTTCTCTGCAAACTGCCTTCTAAACATATAGAACCACTTCATAGTCCTAATCTCCATTTTAACATGTGCCAACATATTTTGAATCCATCAGAAACACTAGTTCCCTTGTAAGCATCATGATATATCGTCTTAATAGGGATTTGCCTATATTTTAACTTATGCTTTGCAGCATGTGCAATCATCTCAGTTTCCATCTCATAACGAGTAGCATGCCATCTTATTTTTTTATATGCATCCGATGTCATAGATCTAAAACCGCCTTGTGTGTCTTTAATACGAGAACCAAATAAAAGAAAGGTATACATAGTTAAGAACCAATTTCCAAATTTGTAGAGTAGTGGCATTTGAGATCGTTCAGTACGATAACCAAATACTACGTCAACATCCTTCATGGTTTTAATAAAACGCGGAATATTTCTAGCATCATGCTGTCCATCACTATCCATTAAAACAAGAATATTAGCACCCTGCTTTACAGCAAAATCGCATCCACTTCTAACTGCTGAACCTTTTCCAAGGTTTCTTTTATGCTGAAGAAGAGTAACGCCTTTACATTTTCTAACAATGTCTGCCGTACCATCTTTAGATCCATCATCTACAACAATGATATGCTTCGCATGTTTTTTAACAGCATCTAAAACAGACTTAATTCTATCTTGTTCATTGTATGCTGCTAATATGATCCATACGTCATCATTATTCGATGATTTCAACTGTTTCATTGCCCTCATTTGTATCAGCCCATGGATCTTCGTATCCAGGGAATGTAACTCTGTATGTTTTAATGACGTCGCCTCTAAAGCTATTTCTATTTCCTAGCTGCTCAAAGTTATCAAGGCCTCTTCCATTAAAATAATACATCTTAGTAAACATACTTTCGACAAGTGCTGTATCTGCAAGGATCGCATCAGTTCTTCCATTAGAAGAAACAACAATCACTCCCAAATTTGTATTATCATCACCAGTGGTAACTACATATTCACCATCGTGTATTCTAATCACCTTGTCTGCTTGAACACTCCCACCTTGAACACCAATTTCTGCAGTATAATTAGCAGGGTCAATTACGATATTACCACAAACTAAATCAGCACCATTAAGACTACATCGCTGAGGATTTCCTCTATATGACGGCCAAGGTGCAATCCATCTATCACCATTTTCAGCAGCATTAATCTCAGTAAATATTTTTTGAGCTTCAGCTTCATCAAGTCCAAAATCACTTGTTAAAATCTGAGTTCCTTCAGCTTGGTCAGCGCCACGTACAACATTAAACATTGCAGCTTTGTTGAAATCCCAGCTACCAAAGTGAGCCCATACTGCAGCTTTCCCAATCATATCACTAGATGAGATGTAATATTGTGGAATTAAATCATCGCAATGTGTATATTCAAGCATCTGTGAAACTTCATCAGAACTAAGTCCAGCTTCATTCAAACGAGAACGTGCAGCTTCTTTTTCAATCATGATGACTCCGTTAAGTAAATCAACTACTTTATCGCCGCGAAGATCGCCAGTATATTCATCAAGTGAATTAAATGCTTCTTCTTGTCCACAATTAAGCATTCTAAGAATTGCTAAACTCTCTTCTTCTGAACTAGTAAGTAAACTTTTACCTACCCAATGAATTCTATTTCCTTGGTTACCACCGTCGAACGTAACTCTTCGCTCAGCAATAGAAACAAACCAATGACCAAAGTCCCACCATGATGTAATAATTCCATCGCCCATAGATTCTGAATCATCTTTGATTTCAATTAAACTATCATACCACGCATCATTCATTGAAGGTACTTCACTAAGGCTTGTTTGCCATGCACCTTCTACTTGTCCAGGTAAAACAACAGCGAGAATAAGTAAAGCCAAACCAAACTGTAAGCCACGACGAAGTGCCCCTGTTTCTGTATCAGCGTCCATTTTTATAATGTATCCAATCAGTGCAATAAGAGCAACAATTACGAGGCCTGTTGTTAATCCGAAGATTAAAAATGCTTCAACAATAAGTCCAATGCAGACAAGTCCAAGTAAGCCAATTTTCATTTCTCTATTGCCTGAAGTAGTTAAACTATCGTAAAGGTAAGCTATGGTTGCAGCAAATCCAAATGCGAATGCAGGAACAAGAACCGCTGCAAAACGAATACTTGTAGCAGTTGCGTAAGTAAGACCAATGATCCATGTATGGATGAGTATGGCAGTCCATAAGTGTGAAGGGAGCTGATTAACCCATGCCTTGTACAATAGTGCAGCACCAATTGGAACTGAAACAAGAACAGCAAAGACCATTACGCTGGTAATCGATCCATCACCCACCAATTTGAGAATGAATGCCATCCATAAAATCCCAGCAACGATTATCCCGTAATCCTTTTTATCCATTCCTTTTCTATAAAGAACTGCTAAAAGAGTTCCAAGGAGAGCAATGAAATACAGGAAGTAACTACCTATTGATTTTATCGCTCTAGATATTGAAGCACTATTTAGTTCAGCAACAGTTGTCTTTACATTAGGCCAAACAGAATCGATTCCAACATCTTTTAGTTCAATAAAACCAATTGTTCCAGAAATAGGTCCCTTGAAAGAATCAATTATAGTTTCTACAAGAGGAGTATCTCGAAGTGCTGATGAAAGAATCCCTGTGAAAAGAAGACCAAAGATGATGAACCCGAAGAGTCCAACTAAAATTTGTTTTGCAGGACCTGCAAAATTCTTAAGACCCTGTGATTTATATCCTGCAATTAGTTTCAATCCAAAATAAGCTAATGTTGAGAATACGATAAATACAAAAATATAGAACCACCCGCTCCATGCAACTCTCATAAAACCAAGAGTGATGATACTAAGTCCCATATACATCCATGATTTCCAGCCCTTATTATTCAAAGCTTCAATAAAGAAGAATGCAATAAACAACGGAAAGAAAACAGTAAATGAATCCGTATCTGAAAAACCAGCTGCAGTTCGCCCAAGTAATGCAGGATGAATACCAACAATAATTGCAGAGAGTAAACCGCCAAGGTTATTACTCAAACGTCTTCCAATAAAGAAAGCGGGAATCGTTGCAAGTCCCATTAAAATAACAGGCAAGTAAAAAGCTGCCGTCAAAGGAGAAGTTCCAGGCCAAAAGATATTCATTACTTTGTGAATAAAAACAGTAACAGTTCCCATTAAACCTTGCTGTGCCTTAACACCCATTCTGCCATTTCTCAGTCCGTGTGTATCAACGCCATCAACAGTTTCAGTACCGTACTGTCCGCCATTAACATAATTCTTAGTATACCCATACCAAAGCCAAGGGTCGATTGCAAGCAGATACGTCTGCCCTGAATCATCTTTCATACGACTTTTGAAATATTCAGAAGTTTGGTCAATTTGCTCTTGCAAGTTTGGATTATCTTCCAAAGCATCAACAAGCTGACGATTCACTTCAGCGTCTACCTGCGCTTGAGGCAAAGTAGGAAACTGAGTTCGAACCTGTTGAGCGAGCTGAGATCGGTAATTATCAATTACTGAATTTTCAGCCCAAATATCTGTTGCAGGAAGAGTTACGGGTGCAACTCTAAAGAATGTACTCATTAAAATAGGAATCATAATGAGAAGCAGTGTAAAAATGACCTTGTGGTATGGTTTTGTCTTATTATAGACATGTTTGACCTTGGCTTTCATAGGCCTGAAAACAAGCCATAATTTTAAAAGGTTTATGAAAATAACCTCATTAACCTGTAATTGAGGTTTATATTCGAAAAAAAGCATTTATCGTATATTGGGCCATTATGTCTCTTTCTATCTAACAATTAATCTCCCCGAAATCTCCCCGAATCTTTATAAGCACTCATATGTTTCTACCCTATAGTAACACTTACGCATCGGGGTTGATAAATAATGGTACAAAACGGAAAATCTACATTAGGATTGAAGAAAACTTCTTCAGCAGCACAGGCTTATAACACTATCGTCCATAACGGAACTATCCAAAATGAAGCAGTTGATGATAAATTCTCGGGCTACATAACACGCGCAACGACTGATGATAACGATAAAAGACCAATCGGAAGCAATTCACAACATGGCAGATCTCTTCTAGCAGGACTATCAACCCACTTGAACTCCTATAAAACTAATGAAGAGACCATTCTAGCTACAGTAGCTGCCGTTGATGCACTTAACGATCTTAAAAAATACAACACCCAGGTAGGTGGAACCTATCTTAATAACAAACAACTTCGAAATATCGACGCATATATCGCTCGTAAAGCAAAAAAAGTAACGCAATTAAAAGGCGGATCATCATCCTCGCACACAATCTCAACAGGAGAAAGTATTGACGACGTAGTTGCTAATGCATCAGCTAATGCAGAAGCGAATGTAACTGTTAGTGTTGATGTAACTGTTGATGCAAGTGCTAACGCAGAAGCAGATGCAGGATACAAACCACCTGTTAAAAAAGCAGAAAAAAGACCACGACCAAGAAAGAAAAAAGCAGCTGCTACTCAAAAACCTAAAACACCAGAGGCGGAAAATCAAACTCCTGATTCAGCCTATCAAACTACTACTCCCAAAGTAGCAGCTTCTAGCGCTGCAAAACCAACACCTGATGGTGGCTGCCTAAGTTATTGGAATCAAACACTTCCTATGACTAATGGTGAACCAGTGATGGGTGGTCAAGGTATTATGACGCCTGCTGTTTCTGATGGAGGATCTGCAAGTATAGATGATTTTGTAGGTGATGATATGCCTGGTGCTCAGCAAGCAGAACCTAAAAAGAAACGAAGTAAAGTTTTCGGATACATCGCAGCAGCTGCAGCAGCAATTGCAATCGCATTCGGTTCATACCAACTTGGAAAATCTGACGGTATTCAAGAATCAAGATCAACTTCTAAAATAGCATACGTAAACACAACTCTTGATGAAAAATTTAATGAAGCAGATGAAAACGCAGATGCAGCAGAAGCAAGATTACTAGATAAATTCAAAAGTGCAGATCAAAGAGCAGATGCAAGCAATGATACGATTGAAGATCAAAACTCAGGCTCTGTTCCAAATAATGATGCATCTAATACAAATGATCAAGCTCAAGCAAATCCATTAGTTGCAGAAACTTGTATTGGACCAGCAGTTCTTCCAACAACTCGACCTGTTGAAACACTCATTAAACCTGATCCAGAAGTAACTACTACTGAAGTAGGTGTTGAACCTAGCCCTTCTTATGAAGTTACAAATTCTTTTGATGAAAAGTTCAATCCATATGCATCAGAAACAACTAGCAATCAAGAAAAAACAGTTGAAGCATCAACTACTACAGGACCACAACTAGAACTTGAAACAATTGTTCAAACTACAGCTAATAATATTTCACCCAGTACTGGAAAGATTCCTCTTAAAGCAACTCCTGCACCAGCAATTGCAGGTGAAACATCTAGAGTAAATAATGACTACGTAGTACACTCTCCTGAAAATACAGCTCAGCCAGCACCGCTTATTCGTGCAGATATTTCTGAAGGCGGATTACGTCTTGATGATGAAGCACGCGCACAAGTTAGAGCAAATGGACATGATCCAGAAGCAAGTGTTGAAGAATTAAAGGCAGAATCAGCAGAATCTAAAGGAACTAATGCAATTACATTTGTTCCTATAAGTGGAAAAATATTTAGATTACCAAAAGATCTAGCATTAAATCATGCAGAGCAAGTACTTAAAACTGAAGCTAAAACCACTGGTAACACAATAGAATCATATGCTGGTGATATGACGCATGATGATGTTCTTGCAGCAAGTGATAATCCAATTACAATAAAGAATGACGCAGGTGTCGAAAATACATTCCTAGTACCCGGCAGTCTTCAAAGAGCACATTTTCCGGATGGGTTAAATGTTGCAGATGCAAGAAAGCATGCAAAAGATACTGGTTATGATGTTATAGCTCGTGAAAAAGTACGCCTAGCTAAACTGAGAGGAAATGTAACCGAACCTGTGATTACAATGTCTGGAAGACACCATCTTCCTGATGACGAATTAAGAAAATCTCTAAAAGACAGATTAAACGCAGAATCAAAAATCGAAGGAAGAAATCCTGTCGATTTCAAAGGTAGTACGCTTATTGATTACACTGCAGTCTCTAAACCTCTTATGGAACCTGGATCTAGTGAGCGAGATAACGATTATGAGCGAGTAACAGCTACTACACTAAAACAAGCTAAAGAAAAAGCTAAAGAAGATGCTAAGAAAAAAGCTAAGGATAAACAATCAAATAATGGGTCTTCTAATGGATCAACCAATATGAACACTGGTTCATCTACTCCTCCAGGACTTGAAGGTATTGTTGGTGATGCAATGGGTCAAGATGACTTCAATGTAGATCCTGAAAAAACAGATTATCAGGCAAATCTAAGTGCTCTTGGAATTGATGGAGAGACAGCAAAAGCACTTTTCACATTCGCATTTAACAAACACATTGTTGACATGGGTGATATATATCATGCACAAATGGACATTCAAGAAGATTCCGATGTGGTTAATGCTCAAAACATGCAGAAAACCTATAGCATGAATGGTGGTTTAGAAATGTCACTAGATGCAATTGGGAAGGAATTAGGACATCTTGTTCAAAAAATTGAATCTCAGGGAGTTCAAGTAAAAACTACTGGTCAAGAATTTGGAAAAGTTGTAGAAGATTACCTCTCAAATGATGTAGAACTAGTAGCCTATATGGAAGAAGTAGCTGAAAAGCAGAATATGAGCCTTGAAGATGTAAGACAAAAATTCCATGAGTTGGGAGTTTCATTTGCAAGTGAACGTGAAGAGTATAACGTAGCATCAAGATTACTACAGCAATTACATGAAGGCATCATAAAATCAACAGATCTAAAAAATGTATTTGGTACTGATAAAAACTTGAAGAAATTCTTCAAAGAGGCGAAAAAATGAATCTCAAACAAATAGTTACAGGTGGAGCTTTAGCAGTAGGTTCAATGCTCTATACTGGGTGCTCAACAACAAAAAATACCCATGAATTACAAGGAATCCCGGAGCAAATAAGTCTCAGTAAACTCACTGAATACGGAACTCAAGAAAAAGCTGAAGCACAATCTATAGATGATATAGCTGTACTTAGTCCTGATCAAAAAGGTGTGGCAATGCAAATAGGTGAAAAAATACTATTAAGGTCCATATATGCACCAAAAGGTAAAGCATTTGCTGATGAACTTAATCTTACAAATAGTGAAGAAGTCTCTGTAGCAATCCCTGAACTTGATGTTCAGTCTTCTGGAGATTACAATGGCAGAAACACTAATTTAAATGCAGCACTTGGAAGAATGGATGGTGTTATTGCTGACTATTTATCCAAGAATCCTCTTAAAAATATCAAAGTAATTACTTATGAAGTAAATGATGATAAGAACGGTTTAACTAGTATTACCTCACTTACATTAAATAGTAAAATACCTGGGTACGACTTAACAGGAAAAAGAACCAGGTATCTAAGAGGCATTAAAGAAGGATTTACTGGAGAATACAAACTGACTGAGTCTGATGAACAATCTACACTTGATCTTGGCAGAAAAGACAATGTCATATGGTTAGAATTAGGTATTGACGCATTAGGTGGTCTAGGTGCACTACCTTACGGTCCAGCAATTACGGCTGTTATAGGTGCAACTGAAAAAGGAATTGAAGAAACATTTGACACAGATGCATCATACGCACTTTCTCAGGGTGCAGACTTTTTACATATTCCAGATGGAACATCTGATGCAGATAGAGTAAAAGCATATCTAAATAATGCACGAGATACTGTATCTAAAAAATCAACAACACCTGAAGCAACACATTACATGGTGGTCCCAAGGGAAAAATCATTAACTATTCTAGTTGCAACGCAGAATGATGATAAGGGTGAACCGGTTGATGATGCAGGCACCTATTGGAAAATGGGTGAAGATGGCAGCGCACTATTGAAACTAAATAGAAAAGGTGATACCATTGATCTAGTTCCAGCAGCAATCTTATACCACACAACAAGAACTAAGCGAAAAAATACCACTACGCCAGCATCTGGTGGTGGTTTAGGTAACGGCGGTCCTCAAATTCCAGTAAACAATATTCTTCCAAACGGAGGTCCTCAACTTGGCAACTAACTTTGCTAAAATGTTTATTTTTTTACTTTGTTTAGTATTACTATCAACGTCAGCACTAGCTGAAAGAACAGTAACCTTTGATGTCTATGAAGCAACTATTGATGCAAATAGAAATTTCATCCCATCTACAACACCTATCAATGGTGTAGATGCATATGCGTTTGTCTGTGCAGATGCAGATTGTACATCCTACACCTCTCAATTAACGAGCGAAAGCTCCAATTCAAATTCACTAACAATTACTTATCCCACTACATTACAAAATGTCAATGGATATGCTCACATCTTTGCAGATGACAATGCAGACTACGTAACATGGGCTCAAAGAGCTAATTTCTCGGGAACTGATGCAACAGATCCACAAGGACCATATAACGTATACTTATCTAAAGTTGAAGCATGCAGATCACCAATCGACTCATTCGTTGTAATAAATGATGCAACGCCAAATCAGCCAGTTCAATTCGATGTAAGTACATCGCTTGACGCAACTGTTTGGAGCGCATTAAAATTCGGCGGACCAATTGGATTCGAAGCACCTCAAATTCCTCAAAATTACGAAGTAGAAACTGATATTACACTAGAAATCCTAGATCAAAATGGTAATGTACTACATGCAGATGTAGACACACTTGAAGTTGACTTTAGTGATGCAGCAAGAGTAATGTTCGAATGGACACCTGACCAAGTAGGTAGGTACCATGCAAGAGTTACTACGACTGTACCAGATAGCAAATGTATCAGCGATGTACCTGCAGAAGCAAGTAAAGACTTCTCAGTAATCGGCGAAACAGTAGATCTATGTTACTCTCTAGTTAATAGCCTATCTACGCAACCACTTGATCAAAAGGCTAACGAACCAGTAACTATTAGCTTTGAAACACTCTCAAATTACTTTGACGATCTCGGAGAACTCCATCCCCTTGACACCTCCGTCAATATTACTATACAAAAAGATGGATTCTTCGATGAAATCAACGCCGTTGTAGAAAGCGCAGGTATCGATAATTTCGAATCTGTAATTGTGCCATATAGCTTCCCTGAAGCTGGCCTCTATAACGTTGCAATAGAAGCAAGGCCTTTGAGCTGTCCAGTTAATGACAGAACATGGGATGCAGAAACAATTGAATATTTAGTTGAAGTAGGAGACATTGTAGATCCAAATACAGCTCCTACACTTTCTGCGCAAGATTTATTCTATGATGAATTTGATGGAGTACAAAATAATATCTTTAATCTAGAAAGTTTTGCAGCAGATCCTGACCAGGACGTTGCAACACTAAGCTATGAATTAACTTCCCAAACAAATACCGATGCAGTAACCTGTAGCATTGATGCAGATCACAATTTAGATTGTACTGTTCTAGCGCCTGGCCAATCTGTACTAAACATAAAAGTAACAGATGATGAAGGTGAATTTGGTATTGATTTAATCACAGTAACAGTAAATAATATTCCTGAATGTAGAGATGGACTTGATAACGATGGCGATGGTCTAACTGACTTAGCAGATCAAGGTTGCTCATCTGAAGATGACGACAATGAATCCGACGGTACATCTCAATGTCAAGACGGCATCGACAATGATGGTGATCAATTAACAGACTTCCCAGCAGATCCTGGTTGTGATACTCCTCAAGATAATATAGAATCCGATGGAACTTCCCAATGTCAAGACGGCATGGATAATGATGGTGATAATGTAATTGATATGCAAGACCCAGGATGTACGCATCCAACTGACGATGATGAATCTGATGCAACAACACAATGTCAAGATGGCACTGATAATGATGGTGATGGCTTAACTGACTTCCCGCAAGATCCTGGTTGCGCATCTCCTGAAGACAATGTAGAATCAGATGGCACATCTCAATGCCAAGATGGTGTTGATAATGATGGTGATGGTCTAACTGACTTCCCGCAAGATCCTGGTTGCGCTACTGCTCAAGATGATGATGAATATCATAACATTCCTCTTTCTATGGAATTTACTTCAACATCAACTACTGCTCTTCCATCTGTTCACATTAACTTTACCTGCGATGTAACTGGTGGTAATGGACCATTTGATGTTACAATTGATACTGGCAATGGTGCAGGTGTTCTTTCATTAGATGGAACATCCCCTTGGACTGTTCTAGGTGACGATATGTATCACGTACCTGGATCATACAATGCAACATGTAGTGCTACTGAAGATGATGGTGACACAGTAAACAAAACAATTACAATTACAATTTTAACTCCTCAATGCCAGGATGGTATTGATAACGATGGGGATCAATTAACTGATCTTGCAGATCCTGGTTGTGATAACATATTTGATAACGATGAATCTGATGGAACCACTCAGTGCCAAGATGGTGTTGATAATGATGGTGACGATCTTATCGATCTTGCAGATCCTGGTTGTGATGACATCTTTGATGACAATGAAGGCGATGGAACATCTCAATGTCAAGATGGTATTGATAATGATGGTGATGGATTTGTTGATCTAAACGATCTTGGTTGTGACAATGCAGCTGATGATGATGAATATAATAACATCCCTCTGTCAATGACTTTCACATCTAATACTTCAATTGCGACTGCTCCTGCTCTTATCAGGTATGATTGCGCAGTTGAAGGTGGGAATGGTATTATTGATGTAGAATTTAGATCCGATAACGGTGCAAGTATTGCTACATTTAACGAAGAAACACCTATCTCCATTTTCGATGAAGTAAACTATGATCTTCCTGCTGTTTACAATCCAATATGCATCGCAACTGATTCAGAAGGCGATACAATTAATCAAACACTAACTATTACAATTGAAGAAGAATTTATTGATGTAGGAGATTTAATAATTAGTTCAGTTGAATCCTTTACTGGCAATAGCTTTTATTTAGTTCAAGAAAATGATACTATTCAAGTGAATATTACTGATGTAATTCTCTTCCAAGACGTATTCGTAAATAACACATTCGCAATTACAGATTTAAATAATGTAAGTGTTCATTCAGAAATAACAAATCAAGGAATTAGTACACTTGTATATGTTGATGATATTTTTGCAGATGATGAAGAATTATTTTTATCAGATCTGGTCTTTGATAGCCTAGGTGAAGGAACATATGAAGTAAATATCTATGCAACACATCAATCAGGTTTAGAAGATACCTTTACGTATTTCATCAATGTAGTAAATAACACTCTTGCTCAGTGTGAAGATGGTCTAGATAATGATAATGATGGGTTCACTGACTTAGCTGATCCTGGTTGTGAGAATGCAACTGATGATAATGAATACAATAACTTAGTACCTATATTGTCCTTAACTGCTAATAATACGCAAGGCATTGTTCCTTTATCTATACAAACTACATGTACATATGGAAATGCAGACTTCCCTGCAACACTAACACAAGGGTTTTCTTTCATAGGTCCAACGGGTGGTAGAGGTGGTGCTGGCTCTCAAACAGTTACGCAAGCAGAAAATTCAATTTTAGATAGAACATTAACTGAAGTTGGTACATACACATACACATGTACAATCACAGACAGCAATGGTGATGTTGTAACAGATAGCATTGAAGTAATTGCTGAAGAAGAAGTGCCTCTATATGATCTCTCAATCGATGGAGCTTACTTGCCTGGACCTTTCAATGGGACTGGATATTCTGAAGATAACCTTTTACTAGATAATGAAACAGCACATATTAGATTTAAAACTCATAGCTCTTTTGATGATGTTCTATCTGTTAATGTGAATGTATTTATCGATGGACAATTAGAATCTTTCCCTGAAAACTTGACCTTTTATACAGTTGATCATGATTGGGGAATTAATTTTGGAAGAGCACTTTCTGTTGGAGAGCATACGTTACAAATAGTCACTGATAGTGATGATGCCTATAGTGAGATTGATGAAACTAATAATGTGATGACATTTACATTTAACGTGACTGAATCTGTAATAATTACGCAATGTCAAGACGGTCTTGATAATGATAATGATGGTCTAACTGACTTCCCTCAAGATCTAGGTTGCGACAATGCAACTGATGACAACGAACATAATATTCACACAGGTGATATTATAATTGATAACTTCAATCTCCTACCAACCACTGGTGGAATCCTTGCAGTAAGTCAGGATGATGAATTCATCTTTGATTTAGGTACTGATTTTGAAGTAACATTCGATATAAGTAACACCTTTGAACATCTTTACTTTGAAGACGTACTATTCTATGCGCAGCCAATTGGTATCTCTGAAGAAATTGACCTCGATGCAGATAGTAGTGATGATGCAGATTTCGATCTTGACAATCTATCAATTGGAACTCATGAAATTAGAGTTGGTCACGAAGATGCAGTAGCTCAAAATGGACAAGAAGTAGATGAACAAGAGTTTTCTTTCCTTATTACTATTGTTGAGCCATATGTGGCGCAATGTAACGATGGTTTAGATAATGATAATGATGGTCTAACTGACTTCCCAGCAGATCCTGGTTGTGAAAACGCAACTGATGATAACGAATATAATGATGTTGGAGAGATTATCATTGAAGAAGTTCAAACAAGAATTAACGATACATGGATCAATGTAGAAGAAAACAGTACACTTCGTGTTCCTCTTAGTTTAGAAGAACTATGGCAAGATGTTTCAGTAAGAAATACATTTGAACAGACTGATCTTGAAGATGTTGAAGTAATTTCCTATATCTTTTCAGAAGGTCTAGATACGGGAATTGATACTGAAGATATTTGGAGTACTGAGAATGAAGTATTTGTTTCTGATTTTGAGCCACTAGGACTTTCTATTGGAACATATCAAATTGACGTTCTAGCAAATCATGAATCTGGTCTTGAAGATACATTTATTTACTTCATTGAAGTATATGATGACGTTCCAGTTTACCAATGCAGTGATGGTCTAGATAATGATGGTGATGGTTTCACAGATCTTGCAGATCCTGGATGTGATAGTGCAACTGACGATGATGAAGGCGGACCTGAATTTGATCTTTCAGTTGAAGTGAAACTTCTCCAGAATGAATCTCATCTTGAGAATACTACAGCCTCGGAGATAGTCTTCGAATTAATTATAACTAACACTCACGATGAGATAATTCCATCTGTTGGTTTGTATATTTCCGAAGAAAGTCCAGACCAACAAGGGGAAGAACTTGAAATAAGAGATATTCAGCCAGGAATAAGTGTGACAAGATCCTTGCCTCAATATCTTGAACCAGGATACTACTTTATCTCGTATGAAATTGATAGTGAAGAAAGGTATTTAGAGACCGATGAAGGGAATAATCTTGCAGCTCTTGAGTTTGAAATAAGAGGGCTTCAATGTAACGACGGCCTAGATAACGATAATGATGGTCTAACTGACTTCCCTAACGATCCTGGCTGCGACAGTGCAACTGACAACAGTGAAGCTAACACACATTCAGGTGATCTTGTATTTGACTCAATTGTACTAAAGCCAAGCGTAGGTGCAGAAGTACTTATTCAAAATAATTCAGTTGTTCAATACACGCAAGGAACAGACTTCGAACTTGCATTTGTTGTAAGAAACATGTTTGATCATCTTAACTTTGAAGATGTGGATGTTGGATTAGATCCAATTGGAATTCATGCTGAAGAAGATGTTAATGCGCAAGAAACATTTGAAGAAGACTTTGACATAAATAACCTTCCAGTAGGAACACACAACTTTGTTCTTGACAGAGAGGATGCAGTAGCAAAAAATGGACAATATGTTGAAGAAGAAGAAGTATTCTTTACTATTGTAATTGAAGCATATGTACCTTTTGCATGTGAAGATGGCATTGACAATGACGCAGACGGTCTAACTGATCTACAAGATCCTGGTTGCACAGACGCAACTGATGATAGTGAAGACAATGACTTCGATCTATTCATCGATAGTGGCTACCTATTCAATAGTGAACCAATCTATGATGATGAACATGTAACAGTGCGATTTGAAACGCATAGAATTCCAGCTGATCACGTTGATGCGTATGTGGATGTAGATGTTACTGTTGATGGAATTGATGTGGGTATTACTCAGTTACCTTTCGATGCAGAAACAAAAGATTGGGGTATTGGTGGACTAGGTCCATTCAGTGCAGGAACGCACACACTACAAATAATTACAGATTCAAACAATCTTTACGCAGAATCAAATGAAGCTAATAATGTATTCACATTTACCTTTGAAACAATCTCATCAGTAACGCAGTGTAATGATGGATTAGACAATGATGGAGATGGTGTTACAGATTTAGCTGACCCTGGCTGTGAAAACGAAAGAGATAATGATGAATCCGATGGAACCACGCAATGTCAAGATACAATTGACAACGATGGTGATGGTTTAACTGACATGCTAGATCCTGGCTGTGAAAATCCTCAGGATGATGATGAATCTGATGGAACCACGCAGTGTCAAGATGGTCTTGACAATGATAATGATGGTCTAGTAGACTTAGCAGATCCTGGTTGCGAAAATCCTCTTGATGACAATGAAGGAAATATTATCTTCCTAAATACGCCAACAAATAGTGGATTCATTGGAGTTGCATATCTCTTTGATCTAAACACTGATCCAAGTGATGTAACCTTCGCAAAAGTATCTGGTCCTAGTAACTTGAATATTGACTCAGTAACTGGTCTTATAACCTGGACTCCGCAATCTGGCGATTTAGGAAATAATAAAGTCACTATTAGAGCAGATAGAGGTGGTTTATCAGCTACAAAGACATTTACAATTACCGTATTCCAAGACCCTAACAAAGAAAAATCAAGAACGGTTGAAGGCCTTGATATCATGAGAGTGAACTTTGTTAGCGGTGAACATATTAGAGCTGGAGAGGCCCTAGGTTTAAGCTTTGCACTAGAAAATAATGGTGACGTAAGCTATGACGACCTGAAAATCTCAGTAACAATTTACGACCTTGGAATTACAAGAAGTGTTGGATCTTTCGATCTAAACACTAATGATGAAGTGACAAAAACACTCCTTCTTGATATACCATACTATGCCCTACCAGGCGAGTATCCGATCCGTATTACGGTATCTGGAGATGGTGTAAATAAGAGGGTAGTACATAGATATTTCGACGTGAGATGACTGTTCAGTGGCGACAAGGAGTAACTACTCTAAAATGAAGATGATGCGATATCTTTAAAAAGCTAGAATGGTTTTCACGTGGTATAAACCAATAATATTCGCAAAAATTTGAATACTACATTGGGGGTTGACAATGAAAGGAATGAAAAAAATATTTGTGTTTGCAATTGCACTTATCGCACTGCTTGCACTAAGTAATATGGCACTAGCTGTTGATGATTTAACTGTTGATTGGGTAAAAATCGACGGTGATATTGTTACTGAAAATCAAAACTCAGTTGAACAGTTAGTAGTTGAAAGAGGAGATGACCTATCTATTAAGATTAAACTTAAGAATGGAAATCAATCTTTAGAAGATGTTGAAGTAGAAGCAAGAATTCTCGGTTACGAGTACTCAGATCATGATGATTCACTTCGTGATAGCACACATGTTTTTGACATGGTTGCATTCGATTCACGAACTGAAACACTAAGTCTAGAACTACCTGTAAAGGCTGATAAAGCATTTTACGATCTACGTGTTAGAGTTGGTACACGAACTGGTGTTTCTGATGAATACTTATTCAGATTAAACCTAGACGGTAACAGACACAGTGTAGAAATCAGAGATGTTCTAATGCACCCAAGAGTTGTTGAAGCTGGAAGTTCACTATTAGTGAATGTAAGAGTTACCAACCGTGGTGAAGAAGAAGAAGAAGACGTAAAAGTTTCTGCTATGATTGATGATTTAAGTCTAGAAGACTCCGATTACATCGGTGAACTTGAAGAAGATGAATCACAAACTTCAGAAGAACTATTTATGAGAATCCCAGCATGTACTGCTCCAGGAATCTATGAATTAGAAATTGAAGTTGAATACGACGAAGGTTACGAAACTGTTACAGCAACTGAAACTGTTGAAGTTGTTGATGGAAGATTCTGCGCAAATAACGCAGCTGAAGAATCCGTTAACGCAGATAGCATTATCAGTGTTGGTTCACAGAGTCAACAAGTTGTAGCTGGTAAAGGCGGCGCAACCTACTCTCTTGCTGTAACTAACCCTGCAAGCACTGACAAAACATATACTGTTAGTGTAAGTGGAGTTGAAGCTTGGGGTACCTACAGAGTAGATCCTGCAACAACTATGATTGTTAAAAGTGGCGAAACAAAACCTGTTTTTGTATACGTTGCTGCTAACGACAATGCTGCTGAAGGACAACAATCTTTCGTAGTAACAGTTGCTGCTGATGGGGAAACTCAACCAGTACAATTTAATACCGCTGTTGTAAAAGATAGCAACAACCTAAGAAAGTGGGCAGAAGTAGTTCTGATTGCTCTCGTAGTACTTTTGATCGTCCTTGGTTTAATCATCGGTTTTAGCCGTATGAGAGGCAGAGACGACATGGGTGACGACGAAGAATTATCAGGCCAAACCTACTATTAGGTTTTTTTTCTTTTTTATTTTTTTTAAATTTATTAAAACAACATAAGGAAATTACGATTATGAAAGCTGTAGGACTATTGTTAACATTGTTATTATTGCTCTTACCTGCAGTTATTGCCGAAGTAGAATATTCTCAGTTTGATTCATGGCTAACATCGCAGCAAGTAGCTTGTCAGTGTGACGTATTTGAAACAACAATCAACATCTTTAATACAGGGTCAGACAATACATTCACCATTGCTTACAGTGGTTCTGCAAAAGAATGGACAAGTATTGGTAAAAATTACATCTTTCTAAAGAAAGGTGAGCAAAGGCTTGTCCCAATATACATTAATATCCCTTGTTCTGCAAATAGTGCAGACATCTCAATTAAAGTAGAGACCATTAATGGTATCTCTAAAGAATTACACCAGGAATTACCTATAGCACAATGCGGTAACCTACAAATTGAAGCTAATCAACAATCTCAGACTTCAAATCCATGTAGACCTCTGGCATACAGCTTTGATGTATTCAACTCAGGAAATTTCCAAGAAACATACAATTTCAAAACAACTAAGTTTCAAGACCAAACACTCTTTATGCCGCAGGCAATTACGCTAGGAGCAAAATCAACAGCAACAATTACAGCTATTGTAACGCCTTCCTGTGATGTCTATGGCGATCATCAATTCAATTTCATAATCGATGCAGTTGGCAACGATCTACAAACATCTATTCCCATAAGTGCTTCCATTAATAGAGACTATGATTTCTCATTGCAAGCAGGATCATTTGATCTAGAGAACTATGAACCTCAAACATCTCCTTATCAAGCATGTATTAATGAAAATCACGCACTTCCAATTAAGATTACTAATGAAGGATCTGTAGAAAATACCTATGATCTTGATGTAAAAGGTGCTAAACTTTCAGAATATGTAGTAACTATACCTGCAAAAAGTTCAAAGTTAATTGGGCTTGCATTTTTTGAAAAGAAAGTACAGCAAAAATACATTACTATTGAAGCATCTACGCGATTGGGAAATCTAGATCAAGCAATTGCACTTCCAGTTAATATTGAAAACTGTTACGATGCATCAATTCACACTCCAAATAAAGTCTATGTAAATGAATCTTCACTTACTATTGAATTATCAAATGATGGAACCAGAGAACTTACAGCAAACTATGCACTTGTAGGAAGTGATCTGCTCTCTCTTGAGAACTCTTCAGACACATTTACTAATCAAAGCACAGTATCAATTGCAGCTGCTCTGCCATTCACTGGCATTGAAAAAGCAACATTTTATGCACAATTAAACAATGGCGATGTAATAAGTAAGAATATTACCTTTGTATTCGGAAAACCTTTCTGGGATACATATGGTGAATGCGTATTACTTGTTTTACTAGTTATTCTATTAATTGTAGCAGCAATTATTCTACACAAAAAGCACTATTACAAACCTAAACGTAAAGTAAAAAAACACTCAAAAAGAGTAAAGAAAGCTCTTGAAGACGTTAAGAAAGAAAAATCAGTAACCCCAAAGAGTAATAATTTAGCATGGTTAATACCAGGGTCAATTATTATATTACTCTTACTAGTATTCTTCTTACCGATCAGTACACTCCAATCAAATGCTTCCAATGCAACAGATGGAACACAAGAATTTGAAGTAGATAATGCTCTTCGATTAAATCTTCGTGACATTGTAAATAGTTCATATTATGGACTTATGGCAAATCCAGAGCTTAATCTTGATGTAAAGGATACGTATGTATACATTTCAGCTCCAAATACAACAGAGACAACACTTACTATCTTATTAAACGGTTCTGAAAAGCTGCTACCAATTATAGTAACGCAGTCATCCAATGAAACAGCTATTGAACATGGTGTTGATGTATATAAAACATTGGCAGTAACATCTTATGATGCAGTACTCTACACAAATGCAAGATACTATCTGTTTACAGCTTTACTTATTTTAGTAGTGATTATTGTGGCTATTGTTTCTACAAAAAAGAACAAAAAATCAGATAAACAAAAAACAAAACGCTTTGAACTTCTAAAATAAAGACGCAATTTGAATAGCGCTTCCAATTACAAATATACCCATTAAAGACCAAATAACAATGTGGGTGAAATCCATACTATATTCAGGAGTTCTAGTACCTTCTTTTCTAGCTTTGAAGTATGTAAGTAAAATCAAAATAGCCGTGAGACTTCCTCCTATTGCACCTGTAAATCCAAGCACTGAGATGAAGTTAGCAACATCAACAACAAATGCGTCAATTAATATGATACCAAGGGGTGGAAGTATGGCAAGGAGAAATGAAGTATTCTTCTTCAATTTATGATCGTACTGAAACATTTCTTTAATAACAATTACGCTCACTAAAAATGAAGTAATCATAGCTATAATACCAAATAACAATGTGAGTATGGAAAGGACTCCGTCTACACTAAGCTCAAGAGCCGCTGATGCAATTCTATTATCTACTGAGAGCGAGTCAAAACCTGCAACTCCAACAATGCTTACCACAACAAATGCAAAAACTGCATACACAATAATTGGAACAATGCTTCCAATCAAAATAGCATTTTTCATATGTTTTCTATCGTGAGAGAGGAATTCTTTTACTAGTGGAATTGAACTAACTCCATATAGAGCAAAAAGAACAATACCAAATGGTAAAAAAGGACTTGCACCTTGCAGTGGAACTTCATGTTGCATAAAAGGGATTCCTAATAAGGAAACAAGTATCACAATCACCCCAAGGCCAAAGATAAGAAAGAACTCACTCCATCCAACAGCCTTAAGACCTCTATATGCAAGAGCCGAGGCAATAAAGAAGAAAACAAGAGAATACACAACACTAGATCCTCCAAGGAGTGTACTCAGTGAAGTACCCTCTCCAATAGTATAAGCAACCATAGCCCCATAGAGCTGAATCAAAATAGCAATGGTGATAAGTGTCTTACCCCACTTGCCAAGATATAAACCAGCATATCCGCTGAGTTGATGATTCCCCTTAGTACGTAGGATAATTTCACCAAGAGCAAGATTTACTACGAGCAGAATGAGGCCTAAAATGAAAATATGTCCCATCCCAGAAAAAAGACCTGCTTGACTTACCACATAGGGAATACCAAGAACACCAGCTCCAATAATCGAGCCGATCATAGTCGTTGCTGCAATGAGTGTTTTAGACATAGCAAATAATTGAAATGAAGATATATAAAAGTAGTTATTTATTTTCCATTCTCATAAGAACTAATACCAGAATCGTACTTAGAAAAATGATAAGTGATGTAAATCTATATGCAAGCGAATAACTAAATATCTCGGAAATTCCAACAAGTGGAATCACTATGATACCAAAACTAAGATAATTTAGGAGGCCTTGGATTGAGTGGGTAGTTGCTCTGAATTTCTTAGGACAATGTTCATTGATGAAATGTGAAAGAATCGGTAATCGAAGCCCATATGCTAATGAGGCCGACGCATAAATGGCGCCTGCTGTAATTCCATCAGCAAATGTTGCAGCTACATAGATAAATGGGGTAATGAAGGTAAGAAATAGCAATGAAGGCAAGTCACCATATTTTTTAGAAAAACCATGTGCTCCTTTAAACCCAATTGCACTACACCCAAATACCATTGCACTAATCCACCCAATTTGAGCAAGACTCATTCCCCTTTCTACAAGGAATAATGCATTCACTTGATGTAGTGATTCGCTTACTCCAAAAAGAATGAGGCTGATAAATAAAGTCATAATGATGTATTTATTCAGGTGAAAACCTCTTTCTTTTTCTTCGATATGTACTACTGGATTTTTCAGGAAAAAAACAACAATGAGGCTAATCAGATGAAATACTAATGTGACCTGAATAGTTAACGCAAGAGATATATTTGCAAGATACCCACCAATGATTGATGCTACGCTAGCACCAATAGGCCACATAGCATAGTGAATGCCGATTTCGTGCTTATAGGTATCTTCTTTCTTACCTGATTTTAGTAATTCATATACATAGGCTTCCAGTGTTCCACTGTTCAATGTTCTAGATAGGGCGCCTAGCAAAGCATAGATTATGAAACCAGTAACATTCATCATAAGTAAAGAACCTGTTGCAAGCAATTTACACATCTTAGCTGCAATTATATTTTTTGTTCTTCCTTTTTTATCACTCAGAAGACCAGTAGGGATTTCAAGTAATGCAATTAAAATAGCTTGAACTCCAAAAATAACTCCGATGAGGGATCTATCAGGAACACCTTCTGCGAAAATAAGAGGTAATACTGGAAGGAAAAATGTTAGGCCAGAGACTAGTGAATTAAATCTGAGAATATATAGGTTTTTTTTCCAATCTTCCATCAGTACATTCACTTATCGTTATATATAAGGTTACCTTAAAAAAGAAGGGTGGGGATGCCAGGATTCCGTGCGAGTGAAACGAGTTGGTGCCAAAAATCTCTGATTTTTGAGCATGTTCAAATCCTTAAAAAAGAATGGTGGGGATGCCAGGATTTGAACCCGGATCTGCCGGTGTCTTCATAGGCTACGCCTCAGCGCTCCAGTAATTGGAGCCGGCCATTCTGCCAAGTTATACTACATCCCCGTAGACTACTTTGAAGCCAGAAACACTTTATAATGTTTTCCTAATCTGTAGACGAGTACCGACGCTAGCTCCTAAGTCGATAGGACTTTCGATAATATATCTTGCATCCTTCTTAGGATTATACCATCCAAAGGGCTTCATAAAACCACTCTCAACTACCGTTTGATCCTCATCTAGATAATAGACGTAAAGATCAAAAAATACAAACCAATTATGAAGAGGAGTTTTTTTCTCTCTACCAAAATCAAAGACAAGTGTCTTCTTTTTAGAGAACATAAGGCCTCTTGCTTGGGACCAAATATCTTCACAAATAGCATTAACTGTAACATCCATACCCTTCAAAAACAAGCAGCATTTATCAATATTTCTCTAGACTATGAATCTTTAAAAGAAAAACTGGGCTAAATAACCTATGAAAGCACTACTTTACCTACTAGCAATTCTTGTATTAGCAATACCAGCTCTGGGCGCTTATGAAATGACGCTCTTGGCAGTTCAGGAATCCGATGATGGATACATTGGAAGCCCTGCAACTATTACACTCGAGCTTCAAGAAGGAAAAGGAAGGGTACTTTTAGAAACCCGTCCTCTCACAAGAACAGACACACAATTTTCAACAAGATTCGCAAAACAATACGCCTGCTCGTTTACAGGTGTTGACTGTAGCAATCTTGATTTCGTATATACTATTAGTTCAACAGCACCTATTGTGGGTGGTCCAAGTGCTGGAGCTGCAATGTCCATCTTAACTATTGCTGCACTAAGCAAAGAAACACTTGATGGATCTGTTGCAATAACGGGAACAATTAATTCAGGTGGAATAGTTGGTCCAGTAGGAAGCATTAAACAGAAGATTGATGCAGCTAAAATGGCAGGCGTAAAAACCGTAATAATTCCTCTGGGTGAAAGTTCTTTTACTGAAGAAAATACAACAATTGATTTAATCGAATATGGTACCTCTCAAGGAATTGCAGTGTATGAAGCAGGACTTGTAGATGATGTAGTTAACGTTTTCTATGGCGAAGATTACAAAGAACCACTTTCTCCAAACATTACTATTAATGAAGAATATGAAGCAACCATGAATCTTGTTGCAAAAAAGCTATGTCAAAGGTCTGACCAATTGCTGCACCTTTTACCTGATGATGAAAATGTATCAAGAGCAGACGAATTACTTGAATTAGCAAAAGAAGAGCTTGCAAATGGTAAAACATACTCTGCTGCAAGTAGATGCTTCTCAGCAAATATTCAACTCAGCAACGCTGCAAATGAACTAATGGATGACGAAGAACTTCTTACCAAATTAGATTCACTCCAGAGCAAAATTAATATCTTCAAACGAGTAATTGGCGCTTGGGAAATTAATTCCATGGCAAGATTACAAACAAGTATGATTGTAAATGAACGTATTACTGAATCTCAAAATCTTCTTGACGAAGTAAGAAAGGATGAAAATGAGAATAATTCAGTATACTTGTACTCATATGCAAATGAAAGACTCTACTCCGCAATTTCTTGGAGTGAATTTGGCAACATCACAGGTGTTGAAATAGATCTAACGGCAGATCTAGAAGAATCTTGTACTATTAAACTAGAAGAAGCAACAGAAAGAATTCAATATGCATCATCATCACTTCCAATTCAAATTGATGGTATTATGGAAAACCTAGATGAAGCAAGAGATCTTCAAAAAGAAGGAAATTTCATCCAATGTCTCTATCAAGCATCTTTAGCAAAAGCAAGAGCAGATACCTTAATTGGAACAATTGGTGTTGGAACTGAAGAACAACTACACACACTTGTGGACTCTAAAATACGAGTTGCTCAAAGAAACATTGCAAAAGAATCACAGAGAAACATTTTTCCAATTGCAGGATATGCATATGCTGAATATGCACAGAGCTTACTAAATGAATCACCAGGGAATGCAATACTCTTTTCCCAATATGCTCTAGAACTCAGTAATTTCGACCTGTACTTCACAGAGAATGCACAAAGCTATAATGAATCAAAGAAAAATAACTTCTCTACTGAAGGATTTGAACTACTTTTCATATACATCATAGGAATCTTGACTGGTATAGTAATTACTTATGTAGTATTGACGAGAAAAGAGTAAAAATAAAACCCAGCACAAGTCTCATATAGAAACTCGTGTGGGAAAAAGAGGTGTTACTTGGGTACCCTGGTAAATTTATAAAGATTTAGAGTGCGAGTACTATATGATAGTAACAAACTATTAAGAAGATAGTTTTCAAAAGAACAGTATGGACCTAGAATCAATTGCAGCAAATATTCAAGAAATCACTCTAGACAGAATCCTTTCATGGATTCATAGATCTTCACTCATTGGATTTCTCCTCACTGTCTTATTTATAATTGTGTCCGAGCAAATACTAAAGTGGGTCATGTACGCTGTTTTACTTCTATACATTTTCCTTGGAATCACCTGGATTAATCATTCTAGAGAAAATGGGATGAATGATGACAAGGTAAGTATGCAAGTAGCATATATTGTACTTGGGACTGTAGCTCTCATGATAACTATAACTATTCTTTTCAAAGTAATCGAAGTGTTCAGCCAATGAAGAAGATTAAAAAAATACTCATTATAATCCTTGTGCTCTTATCTGGAATCTACTTCGGTTTTGATGATGTCTCAGAAATAACTTCACTTGCAACAATGGTAGAATCACCTCAAACGTCATATGACGTGGGTGATATTACAGTGCTATTCTGTCCTAAAGACAACTGCACAAGGGCATTTCTAGATATCACAGAGAATAAAGAAATAAAATGTGCAATGTATGATCTGGACCAGCCTCTCATAAAAGAAAGAATTGGAGAGTCATCTTTCCCCTTGATAATTGATGATGAAACAAAGATTGAGGGATTAACAAATACAATCAAGGATTCATCTTCGGGATTAATGCACAATAAGTTCTGTATCATAAATGAAAGCATCGTTTGGACTGGTAGTATGAACCCTACAGATAGGGGAACATCAGTAAATAACAATAATGTGATAATCATTCATTCTAAAAAAATAGCAAGTAATTACATACATGAATACGAGGAAATGCGTTCAGGCATATTTCACAAAGGGGATCAATTAGACAATCCTATAACTAATCTAGGAGACACAAAAATAACTACTGCATTCTGTCCAGATGATGGATGTCAGGAGCAAGTACTTACTCATCTAAAATCAGCGCAAAGTAGCATCTACTTCATGACCTTCTCCTTCACAGACTACAAAATTGCTAACATCTTGATTGAAAAATCAAAATCAATGCCTGTTCAAGGAATAATGGAAAAATCTCAAGCAAAAGGAACCTACAGTGTTCTTCCTGCATTCACAGACACACCCGTAATGGCTCAGATGGATGAGAGTTCAAGGACTATGCATCATAAAGTATTCATAATTGATGAAAGCATAGTAATTACTGGGAGCTACAATCCAACCAAGTCCGGAAATGAGCGAAACGATGAAAATCTCTTAATCATAGAAAGCAAGGAAATTGCAAAGCAATTCTTAGCTGAATTCACTGAAGTAAGGAATCAAGAATAGTATGAAAGACATAATTATTCTCATCCCCCCAAGTGAAGGAAAAATCGAACAAGGTAACATTTCTCCTCTAAAAGACATAAAAGAACCAACTCTATCCCTCATCAAAAAAATCCAGTCTCAAAAAGAGAATCTTGAAAAATTCTATGGATTGAAAGAAAAAGCCCTAAACAAAGCAATTAAAATTAATCAAGATATACAACAAGCAAAAACATGTTTTGCTCTTGAAAGGTATGATGGTGTAGTCTACAAAGCAATCGATCTTCAGTCAATAAAAAACAAAAGAGATCTAGGCCTAATCCATATCTTCTCACCTTTATTTGGAATCATTCGGTCAGATCAACCAATACCTAACTACAAATTTAAGATAGACAAACTAGGAGCACTTTCTCTATGGAAACCAATCAATAGAGTATTCTTAAATAATAAGTTCATAATAGACCTTCTCCCAAAAGCATATGATGGTGCAATCGAATATCAGGAGGGAATCAAAGTTGAATTCATACTACTCAAACAGGGAAAGAAAATGCCTGCAGGTCATCAGGGAAAGCACATCAAAGGTAGATTCATCAGATGGATGATTGAAACCAAATCCTATACACCAAAGGAATTCAATGAATTCTCAGAAGACGGGTACAAGTGGAAAGATAATCACTTTGAAAAAAAAGTATAGTCAGTAAAAAAATTAGAACCCATAACTAGAGCTTATAATCATAAAGCTTTTATAGTAAAATGCCCTAAACAATCAGATGTACAACATTATTTCAATAATGGACTGTTGTTAACTTCTCTTACCTTTAGCCATGGCTTTCTTTACATCATTTACGGAAGACAGAATAGTATGGGCTCTCAAAACATTCAAGACGGGCCTAGTACTCACAACAAGCGGCGGAAAAACGTCTGCAGTTCTTCCTCACTTGATTAAGTCAGTAACACCTAATAACTTGCCGCTTATTATTTTCATCGATACAGGATACTATGGTAAATCAACACACGGGATGATTCAAAGACTCAGAAATGAGGGATTCACAGTAAAGATCTATAAGCCAATAATTAGAAAAGAGGACATAGAAAAACTCTATTCATCCTGGTGGGATAAAAATAGAGATGCCGTTTTACCATTAATTAAACATGAACCATTAGATAGGGCATTTCAAGAATTAGGGGTAAAAGCATGGATTAGTGGTATCATGGCATGGCAAACGGGGGAGAGAAGAGAAATCCCTCTTGTAGAGTATAAAAACGGTATTCACAGAATACATCCCATTCATGATTGGTCTAAAGAGCAGCTTCAAGAATATATTGCAGAGAATAATCTTCCACTAAATGAAGCTCATTTTGATATCACAAAAGGATTGGATCAAAAAAAAGAATGTAAGATTCATACGCGGTAAAATTATTGCGAAGTTGTAGTTACTCTAATGTAATAACCATCAGGGTCTTTTATTCTGAAGTCTTTCTTGCCCCATGGTTGCTGTTTCAATTCACTTTCAATAGGGTACTCTTTAAACAAAGCATAGGTCTCTTCAATATTTTCTACTTCAAAAACAATTTCAACACCTAGTCCTTTTCGTTGATTTTTAATTTCGGGATTAAAGTAATGATTATCGGATAGTGCCTCTATGTTGTCAATTGCAATTCTGACACTGTCTTTTTTAAGACCTATGTATCCTTGATTTTTTTTAACTATCTCAAAACCAAACATATCTTGATAGAATTTTGAAGAGGTTTTAGTATCTTTAGTAAATAATTCAACCTTACTTTCCATCTTTCACCTCTGCAAATTTGATAATGTATCCTTCAGGATCTTTTACTTTAAACATAATGAGTCCATAATCAGTTGACTCTAAATGTTCAAAAATATTTGCACCTCTATCTTTAACTGTGTTATAATACGTTTTAACATCTGGAATGATAAAGCGAAGCAAAACTCCTACTCGCTTTAATTCTTCCAAACTTTCTTCTTCTTGAATCATAAAAATCGAATTATTAAACTGTAAAACCGCAAACTTACCTTTATCGTCCTGCCTGTAAACTGTAAATCCAAGAACATCAACATAATAATTTACACACTCATTTAAATTTGAAACAAAAATCTCTGCTGCGAAGGGTACACTTTCTTCTTTTGTCATTGAATTACCTTTAATCATAGAAATCTATTAAGAATCATTCTTTATATTATTTTTGCATAAAAAACAATCTAATTATCAAAGTACAATTCTTCATTCAAAAAAGGAACTAAAGCAGAAACAATCCCTGGTATGTATAGTTCCTTTCGAGGAATGACGTCTCTAGTCAAATACCCTGCAGTTCCACCCTGCTGTTTAATATTAGTTGAGCCAATATGCTCATCAGCAACAACGCCCATCTCTCTGCCTTCTAAAATAGCTTTCATAAACACTGGAGGCATAGGGAATGCTGGACTAACTCCTCTACCCTCTCTACCTGAGTTATCGAGAATACATACTGATCCTGCAGCCATCCATGTACCGTGGATCATAAAGCATCCACCTTCAACGCCTACATAGTAGTCAGCATTACCTGTCTTCAAAAGGGCTTCTGCTCTATTTTTAGCGCCAATATGTGTGTCCTCTTCAAAAGGCTGGTCACTAACACCTGATGAGACGCTCATACCAACAACACTAACGTTTTTGTAATAGTGTTCAAATGCTTCTCGCACTGCACTTACCTTAACAGGATTCTTAGACCCAACAATGACTATCATGCTGGTAGAATACGTCTTAGCATTTAAAAGAATTATGACTCTAAGTCTTTCAAGATATCAAGAAGTGATTCTTCATCTTTTACTAAATCTGAAGTATTTCCTTTTAATCTAATTTTTCCTTCATGAATGAAAATTGCTTTATCTGAGTTCTTCAAAGTAGATATTCTATGGGAAACAAGAATGATAGTTTTTCCCCTATGCATTTCTTTTAAAACATCAAGTACTTTTCGTTCACTATCAACATCTAAAGAACTCGTTGCTTCATCGAGAAGTAATATTTCAAAATTCTTGAGTAGTGCTCGAGCAATACATAATCTCTGTTGTTCTCCTCCTGAAAGAAGACTTCCTCCATCTCCAATTTCAGCATTTAGATTGTGATCAATTTTTGCAAGAAAATTACCCAGATCTAAGCGAGAAAGTAATTGCAGCACTTCTTTTTTTGAAATAAATCGATTCACACCGTATGTGACATTATTCCATAAAGTATCATTAAAAAGAACTGGTTTCTGGCTTACGTATGCCATCTTACTTCGCAGTGATTTAATGCTGTAGGTTTCTATGTTTTCGCCATCAAGGAATATCTTCCCTTTCTTAATATTGTAAAATCGAAGAAGTAGTTTCAAGATAGTTGATTTACCATGTCCCGATTTCCCTATAATTGCTGTTATTTTTCCAGTAGGGATTCTGAACGAAACTCCTCGAAAAACTTTCTTTTTTTGTGAGTAGCCAAACTGAAGATTTTGAATTCGTATCCCTGTCTTGAGATTTTCAAATTTCTTAATACCTCCTTTAATGCTTGATTCACTGATATACTTCTTCATTCCATCAATTTTTTTCAATGATATTTGAACCCTCATGAAGTCCATTTTAATCTTCATGATTCCTTGAATCTTACTACTAAGGCTCCTATAAATCACAAAAATAGCTAAAGATTTTGAAATGCCTGCTGCTCCAAGGGGAAGAGAGAATGCCGAAAGTACAAAAACAAATATGAGTAGAGAAATGATACCTGAGATCTCCTGAGTTGGTTTAATCACCATTCGCTTTCGCGTGAGGTCATACTTTTTCTTCTCATACTTTTTACACACTTTTTCATATTGCCTTCGCTCATGGAGTTCCTTATTATGCATCTTAGTAAGCGTCACTCTGTTAATGAATGTCTGAATAAATGAAGGAACACTTTCAACTCCCTCTTCTTCCTCATCGATTTGCTTCTTCATTTTTTTAAGCATCTGTCTATTAAGGAGAGCAAGGAGTATCATAAGAAAAATACCAACAATAGCAACTTCCCACCAAATGTAGATCATCACAAGAAGAGAGATTCCAACTTGTATGATGAACTGCAAGCTTTTATCAAAAGCATCAAGCAGACCACTGAGTCGCTCAGGAAGTTTCATCAAATTAAATACATCTTTACCCTGGTTGGAGGTATCAAAATAACTTTGATCAAATTGTATATAGTAATCAAAAATATATGAGCGTGATGCAGTTTCAACAGCCAGTTGCTTCTTAGTTAAATAGATCTCACTACAGTATGCAATGATCGTCTTAAGAATCAAAAAACTGAAGATTGTAGAAAATACCAATCCAAGTAGGTGTAAGTTATTTGTTTTATCAATGAAGGGAATAAGGTCAATCGCCTTATCTATAAACTCAATTTTCAAAATAAAACTAAAATCTTGCTCAATTATCCCTTTTGCTAGTGGAACAATAAGCCCAAGGCTTAATCCAGTTAAAGAATTGACAATAACTGATGAAATGATGGATATTGCAAAATAATAATGCGAAGCCCCAAGTTTCTTAAGTAAATCTCTTGAGGATCTAAAAGCAGCAATTTCTTCTTGAATTGCAGTAATCATCCTACTATAGAGAGTTCTTGTCATAGACGTATATATCATAAATTATGCTCATTTAAATTTATCGCTTCAATAGGTCCAGTTCAACAAACTTTATTAATTCCAAGAGCCTTTTCACGACTATAATGGAACTTCCAAAACACTATAATCCTGGCCAATCAGAACCTAAGTGGACAAAATACTGGGAAGAGCAAAATATCTATGCTTTTGACCCTGAAGATACAAAAAAGGAGATCTTCTCAATAGATACTCCACCACCTACTGTCTCAGGAAAAATGCACATGGGTCATGCGTTTGGAAATTCTCAACAAGATTTCATAGCACGGTTCAAAAGAATGCAGGGATTTAATGTTCTGCAGCCATTTGGTACAGATGATAATGGATTACCAACAAAACTCTTAATCGAAAAGACAAAAAAAGTTAGTGCTTCTAAAATGGACCGAAAAGAGTTCGTAGCACTTGTTCTAAAAACACTCAAGGAAGAACTTCGTCCAAAATACACACAAGATTGGAAGCGCTTAGGTATTAGTTGTGATTTCAATGTATCTTACACAACAATTAATGAACATTGCCAAAGAATCTCACAAAAATCATTCTTAGACTTATACAAGGAAGGAAGACAATATAGAGTGGAAGCACCTGCAATGTATTGTCCAAAATGTCAAACAGCTATTTCTCAAGTAGAGCTTGAAGATCTAGAAGAAGCATCAACCTTTAACACTATTGTATTTGATGCAGATGGTGAAAAATTACATATAGCAACTACTCGTCCTGAATTACTTCCTGCATGTGTTTCAATATTTTATCATCCTGACGATAAAAGGTATCAACATCTAGAAGGGAAAACAGCATCATCTCCACTATTCAACGTAGATGTTCCAATTATGGCAGATAAGGGAGCAGATCCAGAAAAAGGAACTGGTCTTGTAATGTGTTGTACTTTTGGTGATCAAAAAGATACAGAATGGCAAAGAGCTCATCAGCTTCCTATGAAAGTTGCAATTAACAAGTATGGCAAGATGACAGATCTTGCAGGAAAGTATGAAAAACTCAAAGTAAAAGATGCAAGAGCAGAAATTATCGAAGATCTCAAAGCAGCAGAGCTACTCATTGAGCAAAAACCTATTACACATACAGTAAATGTTCACGAACGTTGCGGAACTCCTATCGAGTTTGTACATTCAAAACAGTGGTTCATTAAAATTCTGGATAAAAAAGAAGACATGCTAAAGTGGGGAGAGGAACTTAACTGGTACCCTGAGCATATGAAAAACAGATACGATAATTGGGCAAAAGGACTTAGCTGGGATTGGTTAATCTCAAGACAACTGCCATTTGGCATTCCATTTCCAGTATGGTACTGTGATGATTGCGATGAGATAATTGTTGCAAATGAAGAATCACTTCCAGTAGATCCTACAGTTGATAAAGCGCCAGTGGACACCTGTCCTAAGTGTAAATCACACAATATTATTCCTGAAAAGGACATCATCAATACTTGGGCTACCTCTTCTTTAACGCCAACAATTGTAAAAGAATTATTCAAAGGTAAACCCGTATATGAAAAACTAAAAAATAATCCAATGAGTTTTAGACCACAAGGTCACGACATAATCTCATTCTGGCTATTCAACACTGTTGTAAAAAGCCAATTACACTATGGTATGAAACCATGGAATGATTGTTTCATCAATGGTTGGATGCTTGATCCTAAAGGTAAAAAGATGTCCAAATCAAAGGGTAACATAATTGAACCTCAGGGGATGATTGAGAAATATTCAGCAGATGCTCTAAGGTTTATGGCAGGCGGAAGTAAGGTTGGAGAAGACCTTCCTTTCCAAGAAAAAGATCTTCTTGCAGGAAAGAAAACTGCAACCAAGATCTGGAATGCCTCTAAATTTGTAATCATGCAACTAGAAGGATATACTCCTACAGAAAAACCAGCTAATCTACGAACAATCGATAAATGGTTACTTAGTAAACTAAGCAGACTAGTGGCATCTTCAACAGAATTCTTTGAAGACTATCAATATGCAAGAGCAAAACTAGACACTGACACATTTTTCTGGCAAAATGTATGTGAGATGTACCTTGAAATCGTAAAAGATAGAACGTACAATCCAGAAGGATGGGCTGATGGAGAAAAAGAAGCAGGACAATACACTCTGTATACAGCTCAAAATACTCTCCTAAAATTATTTGCACCATTTATGCCTTTCATGACTGAAGAAGTGTATCAACTTTACTTCAAGCAATATGATGGGGCAGAAAGTATTCACACATCAGCGTGGCCAGTCCACAATGTTGAAGACATAAATGAAGAATCTGAACAAATTGGCGATGTATTAATCAACATTGTACAAGCAGTTCGTAAAGAAAAATCAACAGCCCAATTAAGTATGAAAGCATCTGTAAAGAAACTCTATGTAAGTTCAGATCTAACTGAAGTACAATTCCAAGAGATCAAGCAAGAAATTGAAAAATCTCTCTTTGTAGAGAGTATTGTATATGCAACTGGTGCATTTGACGTGAAGGTAGAATTCAATGAAAGTGAGTGATGAAGCAATTCTTAATATGCTCAATAATAATGTGGGCTATAAACCTGGTGAAGAAGTAGTAATTCTAACGCAAGACTGGTCAGAAGACTTTGGAACCGACACAAAATGGCGTTTTGATGACACGCAAGAATGCGCAAGAAAAATGCAAGATGTATTTGCAGCAAACGGAATAAGCTCAAGATATGTGGCATACACTCCAATTGCAAAAGGATCTGCAATTAATCCTCCTGTTGAAATTGCACAGGCAGTAGGTACTCCAAACATTGTATTCATGGTTACAGCATATTCTCTCTCTTGGACAGGATTTAGAAAACAAATTACTGAAACTGGAGCACGAATTGCATCTATGCCAGGATTTTCATTAGACATGTTCTCAAAGCATGGACCAATGGATGTAGAATTTGATCTTATTAAAGCACACACCAAGCGGATGTTTGATCAATTAAAAAAAGCAAGCTTTGTTCACGTAACTGGTAAGGGGACAGATATTAAAATCCAAGTAAACCAGCAACTCGTTCACGCATCATCTGGCGATCTTAATTACGAAAAAGCATTTGGGAACCTTCCAGGAGCAGAAACGTATTGTATTCCACTCTATGAAGGAGACAGCAATGGATACTTCACCGTTCCAAAAGGATGGGGTGGCATGAAACCTCTTGAATGCGAAGTCACATTTCACGTTAAACAAGGACGATTCATTTCTGCAAAAGCAGTAGACCCTGCAAGACAAACTTACGTTGATATGGAAGTGAGACCTGTTGTCTTTGGGCAAAAGAACTTCGATGTCCTAGCAGAACTTGGCATTGGAACAAATCCTAACGTAACGCCTGAGTACATTAAAGAACATGGGTGGAGTACACTTCTAGCAGAGAAAATATTTGGATCAGCTCATTTTGCTAATGGTAATAGTGCAGGACTCGGCGGAGAAAATAACGTGCCTATGCATCAAGATTGGGTAGTGCCTGATGTAGAAATTAAATTCTTAGAGGAAGATTAATTACCCAATATTACTCGCTTAGGTTGATGCTCAAATCCTAATCCTTCAACCTTTTTCTCAAGCATTGAACCAAATAGCTTTCCTTGTATGTCTGTCTTATCAAGAACAGTAGAATGCAAAGTAACTTCTCTGAGTTGTGGAAGTTGTCCTCTTGACTGTTCATCGCCAATCCATTTTAAAAAGTCAATACCATCATTTCTAGCTCTAAATCCGCCTACCTTACTCAAATCATAATCTGTAATGATTTTTTCAACATACGGTGCATAAGCTTTAGCTTCTTTTAGCCAAGGAGTTTCTATTACTTCATATCCTTGTTCACTCAAATGCATAGCAACCCTTCTACTTGTAAGCGGTTCATCTTCTAGCACGAGAGCAAGTGGTTTTGAACTAATTGGCAAGGATAAAGGTAGAGTAGGATTTGGCATAGTTGCGCATCCGCATAGAATTGCTGTAAGGAGTGCATATCGTTTCATGTTATAGATTTAGCTATAAGGTAAAAGTTTAACCCTTCACTACTTTAGGGCCATCTTCTCCATCCTCAATATCAAAGCCAGCAGCTTTAACTTCGTCTCTAAGACGATCAGCAGCTTCAAAGTCTTTAGCGCCACGCGCAGTTTCTCTTGCATTAACCTTCTCTAAGATTTCAACAGGAACATCAACAACTTTTTCTTCAAATTCATTCATACCAAGACCAAAGACATCATCAAAGCGAAGTAATACGTCTAGCTTTTTCTTATCACCAAGATCAGAATCAATAACTTCCCACATTGCAGCAAGTGCTTGCGGCATGTTAATGTCATCAGAGATGGCTTTCTCAAATTTACCAAAGTAAAGTAATGCATCACCTGATACATCTTCTGAAGTCCTATAGGAAATTACTTTCCTCTTAAGTTTTTCAAATGCATTTTTAGCTCCATCAAGGGCTTCAAAGGTAAAATTAAGTACCATTCTATAATGAGCAGTTAAACAGAAGTATCTATAGTGGACTGGATCATATCCCTTTTCTTCAAGTGATGAAACAGTTAGGAAGGTTCCTTCAGATTTAGACATCTTACCATCATTTATTTTTAAAAATCCGCCGTGCATCCAAACATTCACCCATGGATGATTGCCAATGCAACATTCGGACTGTGCAATTTCATTAGTATGGTGAACGGAAATGTGATCGGTTCCGCCAGTGTGAATATCTACGTTGTCACCAAGTGTTGCACGTGACATTGCGCTACATTCAATGTGCCAGCCAGGATATCCAGTGCCCCAAGGACTATCCCACTTCATTTCTTGATCATCAAATTTAGATTTAGTAAACCAAAGAACAAAATCTCTCTTGTTTCTTTTGTTCTCATCCTCTGCAACACGTGCCTGCATATCTTCTTCAGGTGGAAGTTTTGCAAGTTCGCTATAATGTTCAAACTTACTTGTATCAAAGTATACATTCCCCCCAACAGCGTAGGTAAATCCTTTTTCTTCAAGTGTCTTAATCATAGCAATCATATCTTTAACATGATCAGTAGCTCTTGGCATTGAAGAAGGAACTAGAATATGTAGTTTTCGCATATCTTCAGTGAATGCATTCATATAAAATTGAGCAATGTCCCAAACAGTCTTTCCTTCTCTTCGAGCTCCTTTAAGCATCTTATCTTCGCCTTCATCCGCATCACTCACTAAATGACCAACATCGGTAATATTCATCACATCAGCAATTTCATATCCCAAATACAGTAAAGTTCGCTTCAAAAAGTCAGCAAAGATAAAAGATCTATGATTCCCAATGTGGGCATAATTATACACGGTAGGACCGCAAGAATACACACGTACTTTATCAGCGATTGGTGTAAATGTCTCAAGTGCTCTTGTTCTCGTATTATACAGTTTAAGGTCCATAATCAACTAGAACCTTATTCAATTTATATATTTTGTTTAGATTTAGGTATTCTAATACATTCGAGGGATGGGATTTTTAATAATTATTGATAAGGCCTTTTAGTTGCTTTTCAGCTGTGCCATCTAGCATTAACTCAATATTATTGGGGGGAAATTTCTTCAAAAATATAAAACCCTTGTCATCAAATGTTAATGTAATATCTTCTTCCCTAAACATTGAGTCAAATGTAACTGTTTCGACAGGTTCATCTTCTTCAGGTTGTTCTTTTCTATTAGTAAAAGTATTATCTGTGATGATGAGAGATTCTAATACTGTAACTTTACTCTTCTCTTTCTTACGAGTAAGATTAGAAAAAGTTAACTCTTCATGTTCAAATACTAAGTCATTAACTGGCTTGTGCCTGATGCTCTCCTTGAATGTAACACATAAAGGAAAATAAGATAATACATCAAATTCAGAAGGACTAAAACTCATCTTACTTGCATAAATGGTACGACCTGGTTTTTTAGTGAGAACTTCTAAGTTACTCTCTGCAAAACTATTTTCTCCCTCTGCATTCAAACAGGCATAAAGAAGAAGCGTTCCCTCATCGCTTATGTCGCCTACATAATTCCTAAAAGGAAGACAATATTTTGTGACCTTGAAGTCTTCACTCATCGTAGTGCCATCAGATCCACCATGCCCAGCTAGAACCAATAAGTCAGGATAAGGTACTACTCCTCTAGCTTCAGTGATATCTTTAGCATCATAAACAAATTCAAACCAAACATCATAATGCTTTTGTAAATTTTTAAAGAATGTATTTGTCTTTGCACTATTATAGTGACCGTTTAATAATTTTCCATGGATATCTAGATCATCGTCAGCATTCCTATGTTTGGTAGTCATTAAAACAACACAATCTGGTTTAGAAGTATTAGTGAAACTCAAAGTTTCCTCTAGCGTTAGATCTAATTGAGCTCTCCTATAAATCTCAAAACCGGAGTATCCTTTTCTTGATAGACTCTTGGCGTATGAAAGATCATAATCACTATCGAAAAATCTCTCTGCTTGTCCTGAAGAAAAAATAGAATTAGTCTCAGGTAGATCATGAATTGTACTATGGTCATAATGTCTAGTTAGTGTAAAAGAAGCAAGTCCGATTAAAGAAGCAATAGTCAAACCCCTAATATATTTACCAAGCATGCAAAATATAGAGCGTAATCTGAATTAAATACTTTATGGTGATTTAGATCATAAGTAATAGAAAAAAGAAAAAATCTTACATCACCTCCTCGATGTAAGCCAATCGATTACATCCATCAATGTATGCTTCAATTGCGCTCGTAACTACATCAGTCCCTTGAGATATTCCAATAACAAAATATTGGCCATTACTCATCTCAATTCTTGAAATACCTTCTGAATCAGATCCTCTGCCATCAGATCTTACTCTAAAGTCAATTAAGTCATAGTTAACATCAGTAGCCTGCTTAATTGCATTAAATGCAGCATCTATTTGTCCATTTCCTCCCGAGATCTGTGAACAAAATTTTGAAGAACTAAGACCAATCTCAACAGCAGCTCGAAACTCGCCATTCACAATGGGATGAAAATTTTCAAGATGATACTTTTCATCGATCTCTCCACCGTAAACAGACATCACTACATCAGCATCATCAATTTCCTTCCTCGTATCTGCAATAGTAAAAAATCTCTCAGCACATAAAGAAAAATCATCAACCTCAAGTCCCATTGCATTGTAACGACCACGAAGTGCAGCAGATCCAGATCGAGCCCCAAATGTCAACACACTGCTAACACCATAGTCTTCAGGATTCATGATCTCATAGGTGGTTGCATCCTTAATCATTCCATCTTGATGTATCCCGCTTCATGTGAAAATGCATTCTTCCCTACGATCGCTTTATTGGGTTGTGGATATACACCTGTAATTTCACTTACCAATCTACTTGTATTTCCAATCTCGGAAATATTGATGCCACAATGTACTCCATCAGGTTTTCTCTCAGTAATGATGGCAACTATCTCCTCAAGTGATGTATTGCCTGCACGTTCACCAATGCCGTTAACAGTAACTTCAACTTGCCTTGCTCCTGCTCGTATTGCTACAAGAGATGTAGCTGTCGCCACGCCAAAATCATTATGGTTATGGACTGAGAAGATCGCATCAAGACCACTACTTCGCACAGCATCAATAACGTATGAGAACTTATCAAAACACTCATACGGCATCAAAAAACCAACAGTATCAGGCAAGTTAATCGTAGTTGCTCCAGGATTAATCGCTTCCTTAACTACTGAGACTGTATAGTCATTATCCGATCGTCCAAAATCCTCACATGAAAACTCAACATCGTCTGTAAATTCTTTAGCAAGCCTAATAGACTTTACTGCTTGTTCAATTACCCAATCCCTACCACGCTTAAACTTACCTGTTATATGTCCATCACTTGTAGCAATGAACGTATGGATCCTCTTGTGAGCTGCTGGATCTATTGCCTTTCCTGCAGCAATGATATCTCCTTCAACAGCTCTTGCTAGAGAACAAATAACTGGCCCTTCTGCTGTTCCAATCTCCTTTGCAATCTCATGAATGGAATGCGCATCTCCTTTTGAGGATGCTGCAAATCCTACCTCCATAATATCTACTCCCAAATTTGCTAACTGTCTTGCAACTACTTTTTTTTCGTCTCCAAACATATGAAAGCCACTGGCTTGTTCGCCGTCTCTCAATGTCGTATCAAAGACATAAATCTTATTTTCCATTCTAATATTCCTCCTATTAGATGTCTATATGAATTGTAAATCATCAACTAAAAATATTTACAGAAGTAGTGTTAGTAGAAGAAGCAGTAATAAAGTAGAAATGGAATTAGGTGCACTAGTATTGTTATTCTTCTTTACGTATCTTTTTTCATATATTGTTTGTTTCATAGTATATTTCTCCTTTAAATGGTAAGTATGATGATTAATGGTGGTGCTAGAATTAGCAGAGTAGAAGTAGAACTAACAGTAATTGTTCACTAATATTTTTACTTTTGTTCTGTTGCATACAGTCTATAGACTAGTAGAAATATATAACTGTAATTGATATGAAAGGTGTAGTCTAACCAACGCCCATTTTAAATGGTTTAATGGTAGTCTCTTTCTTCATTAAAGAGATATCGCCTTCTTTCTTAAGAAGAATCAATTGATATGTTTCAAGAATATCTTCAACATCTTTATCAAGATCTAAGAAAAAGTACATAACACCGCCTTCTATGAGTGTTCTAATTCGTTCAAGAACAGCAAATGGACGTGAGTGAAGCATCTCAGTATTACCATTAACAATACGAAGAGGGAAGACATATTCTTTCTCATCACGAAGTACACGTTCGTCATAAATGCCTTTAAAATGCATAACTGGAATTCGTCCATGTGCATAATAAATAAAATCTTTATTTCTTAATTGGAGTATTTGTTGACCACTAAGTTCAACAGAAGTCATAGGGAGAACGCCCTTAGATTGAAGCCATTTAATAGATATATCATTGAAGGTATTTAGTGAATATTTTCCATGAATTGCGCCCTCATAAGCATCGATCATACCAATATTTCCTGCCATAATTCCATCAGGTTTTACTTTAGCAATAATCTTCTTTGCACGTAAAATATCTTCATCACTCATAACAACAGGTGTATCTAAAAAGAATTTTGCATTCTTACATTGTCTTCTTGCAAGCCCTGGTTCTTTTCCAAAGACATCATAGTAAATATAATGAGCACCCTTATCGTCTGCTCTTTTAATATCTTTAATCAAGTATACTTTAACCATTAATCGTGGTCTATTGGTGCTTGCCTGTTTTCTCTCAATTTTTGGAAGAACCATTTCTGATTTTCTTGAAGGAAGATATTCCTCTACAACTACTTTCATCATGGTATCCTTAAGTTCTGTTTGTTTAGATCTAGGAAAGAATAAATCTCCAGTAATGGAGCATGATTCAATTTCAAAATCCACGAGTGGATGTTTGTTGAATACTTCTTGCAATTGTTCTTGAGTTAGAGCATGCTTTTCACTTTTCTCAAGCTTGATATCTGAAATTATAATTTTATCGCCCATGGTCACTTTAACATATTCACCTTCAGATGCAGTTACTGTAACAGCAATAATTTTCTTACCTAGTGAATTGTATGGTTTATCACCAGATCTTCGCGATGTTAAAAAGATAGTAGAACCATTGAGTACTTTTTTTGATGGAAGAGAAATAGCTTCTCCTTTCTTTGCACTTTCGATAAGTACGTCCTCTTTGTACATGGTATTTACTAAAAATCCAGTAAGTTTACCGTTATTCTTTTCATGCCAAATACTAATTCCGTCCCATTTGTTAAGATCGTACTCTAATTTAATTTTTGAATTTTTTACAACACCAAGTTTAATTCCTCGATTCATAGGGAGTTTATGTCCAATAATACTTCCTACCTTATTGTAAAATCCATGAGTGTAATCTCTATTAAATCCCATTTTCATAAGATTTGTTTCATCAGTGGTAACTTCTCTTGCTATGCCTTGTTCTGCAGCTTCAACTTGTTTCTTATAAACACCTGTTACGCTACCAACATAGTCAGCACTTTTCATACGACCTTCAATTTTGATACTATCAATTCCAAGATCATACATGTCCTTAACAGAATCACTCAGATTAAGATCTTTAGCGCTAATTCTATAGCCTGTACCATTGTATTGTTTTCTACAACTGCTAGCACAAACTCCTCGATTACCGCTTCGACTTCCAATCATGGAGCTAATTAAGCACTGCCCAGAATATGAAATACAAAGATGACCATGTACGAATACCTCAAGTTTCTTTTTAGTATGCTTACGTACCAGTTCAATTTGGTCTCTAGTCATTTCTCTTGCAAGAACAAATAAATCAAAATCAGAAAGTACATTAGTACTGTGATAGTTCATAACGCTTGCTTGTGTTGATGCATGTATTTCCATGCCTGGGAAAAGTTCTCTAAGAATAGGAGCAAAAGAAACTTCTTGAATTATAATAGCATCAACTCCAGCAATATAGGCCTTCTCAACTGCCTTAAACCATGAATCAATTTCTGTATTTCTTACGAGTGTATTCATCGTTAGATAAACTTTAACACCATGTAGGTGAGCTTGCAAAACAGTATCTCTAAGGCCGCTTAATTTAAAATTAGCAGCAAAGCGACGAGCATTAAAGAGACTGACCCCAAGGTAGACTGCGTCTGCACCATTAGCTATAGCGACTTCTAAGTTTTCTTGACATCCTACTGGGCTTAATACTTCCATTTGAAATTCCCGAGTTTTAACCCGTTATTAGTGGTGAATCCCCCGAAGCTTTATAAAGGTTCTTTCGATCACTTACCTGGAGATAACAATGGAAAAAATCGAAATAAAAACTATACATTCATTTAGAAGAGCTAAAAGTGACATTATCGATCTACAGGGTAGAGTAATTGAACTTGGAGTAGCTCATAAGAGTCTATTACACAAAATTGCATCCATGGATGAAGCGCACAGAAAAGTACTTAGTGAACTCGCTCTTGTAAAAATACAAAAGAGAGTTGCAGCAAGAAAAATTACAGTAACTAAAAAAGCTACTGCAAAAAGAACTACGTACATAGCATCAAAAGAAGGCAAAAAGTTTCATGTGAAAAATTGCCCATATGCACAAAATATCAAACCAAAACTTGCACAAAAATTTAAAACAAAAGTTAAACCATTAAATCTTGGTCTTAAACCGTGCAATTGCGTAAAGAATTAGGTTCTTTATTTTCTTTAATTATTTTATTGAGTGTTTCAAGCATTGGAAGCTCTAATGATTTTTCTCCTATGATCTGATAGACTACAGCAGCAGTACTAACACCTTCCACAGTTTTATGTTCTTCCTTAGCAGCATTGAGAATCTCTTCAGTAGTCTTCCCTCTTCCTCTTTGCTCCCCGAACCACCTATTTCTGGAATTACCATATGCAGTAGTGAGCAAATCGCCAAGCCAGCAATACGTAGTACTGAATGTCTCTTCTTTAGCTCCAAGTGATACTGCAAGTGTAGTAAGTTCCTTTGCAAGCTTTACAACAACGTACGCTTCTCCGCTTTTATTCATAGAAAGGCCTTCGCACATACCAGCACCAATCGCTAGTACGTTCTTTAAAGACCCAGAAAGTTCAACACCAATTAAATCATCACTAAAATCGATATCTAATGTCGTTCCAGCAAACAATTCCACTACAACGGATTTATCTCCGCTGCAAGCAACAGTTGCTCCAACCTGGACACCATCAACTAAATCAGCAGCAATCATGCCGCCACTCAGTGTTGCAATATTATGTTTGGTAAAGAATTCACCCAAAATTTGACTCATAGTCTCCTCTGTAGTCATTTCAATACCCTTAGCAACATTAATTACTAAAGCACCTTCTTCAACACTGCCATGTATCTTTTCAAGAGCCCCTCTCATGAACTGAGCAGGAACTGCTAAAATAACAACATCAGCACCGCTAAGTGCTTCAACATGATCAGTAGTCGCTGTAACGTGATCTAAAACACTATGTTCAGTATGGAACATAGGGTGTTTACGATGTTCTTGAATGTGAGCAATCCACTCAGTATTAATGTCATATATACTCATAGGGACTGAGTGTTGTTTGTGTAAAACGAGAGTAAGACTGTGGCCAAAAGCCCCAGCACCGATGATAGCGATCTTTTTCATGGTTATATATACGAAGCGTTATTTAAGTATTTTACGAAGAAGAATCATATAATTCCTACATTATCTGATTTTTATATAAGTTTCTTTTATAACGTTCAATCGCTCATTAAATCTATGAGTCTTGAAGATCTGATCCACACGGCAAAGCATAAGGACCGATGTCCTATTTGTAAACTATCGCATAAAAATCCTGGTGAGTGTAGTACCCGAGTAGGAAAGAAAGGTGACCTAAAGGATAAAGAACTAAGAACAACGCTCATCTATAAAACAGGGGATGATCCAAATACTGATTGGATGATTTACCTCCAACCAACTACTCCTTCTGACCCAAGTAAAGGTTTCAATCTTCAAGTAAGCCCTGCCGGGCATGTAGAATCATTGGGTGAAGGATCACCTGATGCTGATTTCGTATACAAAAAAGGAATTGCAGTACATCTTGCTGAATATATTACAAAGAGGCTTCATTAAGTCGAAGGTAATCATCCTGGAGCAATTCTCTATGGGAAAAGTAACACGCCGGAAAACACACTCCCTCATCTGCATTACAAAGTAACACACTTCTCAGGAGATGTATCTCAACCGTTCCCAACAGATTCTGGATGGGAAAGTAAAGAAACTATGGGTGCTGGAATTGAATCTTATGTCAGGTGTGATCCTGTCTCTAAAAGACTTCTTGAAGCTCGCAGATATGATATGGTAAGAGATGCATTAATGAAATTCACGCATGAATATTTTTCTCATATGAATAATTCTTCTGCATAGCTAGCGCAATCTTTTTAAACCACTTGTTGAGTTCAGGCTCATGGTAGACTTTGATAAAGAATTTGAGAAAGGACCAAAAACCTATGACCAGCATGTAGGTAAATGGTGGAATAAAAGAGCTCAAGATGAAGCGCACAAAGCAGCCTATGAGAACATTGCAAAGTTCGCAAAACGAAACATAAAGCATGCAAAAATAATTGTAGACTTTGCTTGTGGTGGAGGAGAAATCCTTACTGAAGTTCAAAAACAATTTTCAAAATCTCAACTGCTTGGTATCGATGGATCTGAAAAGTTTCTAGAATCAGCAAAGAGAAGAGTAAATTCACCTCATGCACATTTTGTACAATCCTTCTTACCTAATTTTTCTCTTCCAAAGGGAGAAGCAGACATTGTTTTTTTCACATTCCCAAATATTGTTCCAGATCCAGATGAACAGCCATATTATGATGAACACGGTTATGAGGATGTTAAAGATAATAAGGTAGCGGACTATCTTGCAAACGCAAGAGAAGACGATCCTGATGAAGAAACAGTAGCGGATGATCCAGAAGATCTAAAAGACACACTTCTTTCAAACAAAGTAGTCTCAAGAAATATTAGATCACTCCTGAAAAAAGGCGGATATTTCATAAGAGTAGAATATGCAAATGCCCCTAGAGATGAACTAACAGATCTTGTTGAAGCACGAACAGCATTCGAAGAAGGATCTTTGGAAGTGATCAAAAATAAAAAACCAGTTCAACTATTCAAAAAAGTAAAATCTCAATTCTTTAAGTCAGAAGTGATCTTGGATGTATATCATCAAACACAAGATGAAACTGATAAGGAGGGCGGCTATTTTGTTACCTTATTACAAGCAATCTAGAAGTAGTAATTAACCATCAAGATTCTTAAACACTTAAAATAGTTAGAAATTAAATAATAAAAAAAGTAAAAGCACCTATTCTTTAGGTGGTTCTTTTGTATCTTCATCTTTGAAAGCTAAACAATCATGGACCTTATTAATTTTTAAGAAATTAGTTACTCTCTCAGTACTATCTCTAGAAGCTGCGATAACAACAACCTTATCTTCTTCATTAAATCGTCCACGCTCTTTAAGCTGTTCAATAGAATTCTTAATCATGCTGTCAGTATCACCGACTTTGTCAAGATGGTCTGTTCGAACACCATAGGTAAGAGCAAGTCTTCTCATAACTCTGTCATTAAAGCAAGGTGCATAGATTGGTAAGTGACCTCTAAATGCTGCAAGAATTCGTGCAGTTTCGCCACTTTCAGATGGAACCATCATAGCTTTAACTTCTACTTCAGATGAAATACTTATTGCAGCTTTAGCAAAAAGAAGTTTTTGATTTTCTTCAGCCTTTTGCTTCATAGCTAAGTATTTGAATCGCGGTTTTTTACTTTCAACGTGTTTAGCAATAGTTGCCATTGTTCTAACAGCTTCAACAGGATATTCACCGTAGGCAGTTTCTCCACTAAGCATAACTGCATCAGTTCCATCAAGAACTGCATTTGCAACGTCGCTAACTTCAGCTCGTGTTGCTCTAGGATTTTTAATCATGCTATCAAGCATTTGCGTTGCAGTAATTACTGGCTTACCACGAAGAATACATTTGTTAATCATATCTTTTTGAGCAAGTGGTACTTCCTCAGCAGGAATTTCAACGCCTAAGTCGCCACGTGCAACCATAACACCGTATGCTTCATCTAAAATTTCATCGATGTTATCAACACCTTCTCTATTTTCAATTTTAGCAATGATTTTCACTTCTTCTCTAAGTTCAGCAGGAAGTTCATCCTTAACAGCAAGAATATCTGCTTTGCTTCTAACAAATGAATGTGCAATAAAATCAATATTGTGTTCTGCAGAGAATCTAATGTATAGTTTATCTTTTTCAGTAAGACTTGGAAGGCTTATTGAAACATTTGGTACATTAACACTCTTATTAGATTGAATAGAACCTGAATTTCTTGCTCTACAAAGAAGTACGTCGCCTTCATTTTTCTCAACAAAAAGCTCTAGAGCTCCATCGTCGATTAGAATAACACTTCCTTCAGGAACATCCTCTACAAAGTTATTGTGATTAACGTATACGAGTTCTCTTGTACTCATTTCAGTTCCGCCTTTAATCCGAACTTCGTCATCTCCTTTAACTTCGATTTCTTCTTCAAACTTAGTGGTTCGAATTTCCGGACCTTTAATGTCGATTAGAATTGCAAGTTTAGGTGAAGCAGCTCTAATATTAGCTACTACCTTAAGTGTATCTTCAGGCATCTGATGCGCTGTATTGATTCGTACTACATCCATGCCGTTTTCTCTCAATTTTTTGAGGAATTCAACATCACATTTTCTATCTGAAATTGTTGCTACAATTTTAGTTTGTTTGTTTCTCATTGTAATTGAAAAGCACTGATGAACCTTTATAAAGCTATCTCCTAAGAACTCAATACGTCCTTCTAAGACGATAAAATCTGTTCTACAAGAGAAAAATCAGCTTCAAACTCAGCACGTTTCTTAGGACTATTACCGTGGTATAAAAGAACAGCAGGATGAAGCATTGGTATAATTGTAATGCCATCAATAATGTAACCCTGACCTCTGAGCTTTGTAATGCCTTCCTTGGTTTTGAGCATATATTTTGTCGCAAAGTTACCTAGAGTAATAACAACCTTGGGATTAAGAATAGCAATAGTTTCATCAAGTCGATCTCTGCAATTTGCAAGTTCATCTCGCTTTGGATCTCTATTCTCGGGAGGTCTACAAAGAACAGTGTTTGTAATAAATACATCTTCTCTTGAAAGACCAATCCCTTCAAGTAAACTATTGAGTATTTTCCCAGATCTTCCAACAAATGGAATGCCTTGTTCATCCTCGTTTTTACCTGGAGCTTCTCCAATGATGACCACCTTACACTTAGCAGGATCACCTGCTCCAAAAACTACTTGAGAACGACATTCAACAAGTAAAGGACATAACGAACACGTAGAATACTTTTCTTTGAGAAGATTAAGCTCTTTCATATGATTATAATATATTTAATACTTATAAGAATTATGTATTATCTATTTCTTACTCAGAACATAAAAGATTTCATTCTCGGTAACGATCATCTCTCTCTCAAAACCAAGTCGATCAGTCATACGTTCAAACCATCCACGTTTAGGGTGATTCATGGGATTACCTGAAATAGTAATAGTTGGAAATGAAACAATGATCCAAGAAGCTTCAATTGAAGAAATAATCTTCTCACTAATTTTATGATTCCCTACTTGCTCAACACTATCTAAAAAAGCAAACAAGAAATACATATCAGCCTTAGGAAAACTTTCCATAGACGTTACATCTCTACATTCAGCTTTCCCTTTAATTTTATTAGTATAGAAAAATGAATTAATTTCATCCATCTGTTTACAATTGATATCAAAACAATCATAATGAACATCAAATCCAATCTCCTTGTAGGCAAGAGGATTTAATCCACATCCTAAGTCAACAATAGACTTTACTTCACCGGTAATAGTAAATATTTTCTCATACACTGAGTAATCTCTGATCTTAGTGGAGCGATGCTCTTCGACACCGGTTACTTTTGCAAAGATGCCAACGCCTTTATACAAAGCTTGTTTAACATCTTTAACTATCTTAGAAATAGTACCTTTCTTATCAATACTATCAATGAGAGTATGGTGATTAGTTAAATATTTTTTAAGTTCTTTTAGAACAAGTTCAGAACCAATTTCCTTATACTTGCCAGTTTGAATTAATAACACAAGTTCAGAAATCTTTTCCTCAGATATCTCATGCTTATAGATCTTCATTTTTTCTTTATCACGATCATCATGTGATCTTTTTCAAAAGGTTCAAGACTTCTAAAATCAATAATGTTGAATTCCCTTTCAATTTGTTCTCTAATTTCTTTGAACACTTGCTTTGGATGTTTCTTAATATCGATACTTCGAGCTTTAACAGAAAGTAGACCAAATCCACCTGATTTAAGATACTTCTTCACATTCTTAATAAAAATTTCAGCTTGATTTCTCTGTGCAACATCTTGAACAATAACATCAACTTCTTTAGGAATCTTATCAGCAAATTCTTCAACCTTTCCAGCATCTGCAAAAATAGGTGCCAAGTTGCTTCTCTCTTCAGATAAGAATACAAAGTCAATCATAGGTCTAAAAGCAAAGTCTAAACCAAATAGCATTCCTTCATCACCGATAATATCACTTAAGTGTGATGCAGTAGTACCATTAGCAACGCCAAGGTAGAGTACTGTACTTCCTTCTCTAATGAAAATATCATTTACTTCTTGGCAGATATAAGCACCAATTTTAGATCGTTTTGGATTCCATTCTCGGTACTCAGCAGGACCTCTATGAACTAAATCTTCATCATATACTCGCTTACCGCGAATCATATTATTCGTATAGATTCTTCCCTTCTCTTCATGTACTCCAATAATCTTGAGTGATCTCATCTCAGTGACTCCTTGAGTTTGTCACCAACAAAATCCCCTTTGAAATAATCAACCTTTGCAGCTAGTGCAATTTTATCAGCCATTGAACGTGCGTTCTTACCTTTATTTTCACCTTCTGCAACATATGGGTGTGCTAAAAGTAATCCATACTTAGGAGATTTCGCTCCTGAGCGTAGGTGTCTAAAGAGTGCTTTTTCAGCACCAAGAGTTTGAACAGTACTTGCAGGCATGATCATGAATTTTTTCATACTTCCAGCAATACGAATTAACTTAGCAGCTAAAAGTCCACCAGCAAGAGCACAGGTATTAGGATATTCTCTTTCCATAAGTCCTTCTAATCGACCAATTTGTTCATCCTTAACAACGTAAAGATGTGCAATTTCACTACGAAGTACTTCAAGACCGGCAAGATCTTCATGCGTATATGCTCTGCCCATACTTCCTTCCTTTCTAGTCATATCCACAGCAAGTTTAATGAATTCACTATGGTCGTGATGAGCTCTAGAAAGTTCAGGCATAACAAGTTCATACCAGTCTCTAAATCGCTTTACAAGCTTATTAAGAACGCTATCGAGGTCTTCAATGTGAGCAACCATTTGTATAATATAGTTGTCAATACCTAGGCTAGCTGAAATATCAGCCTTAGCGGCTATAATGTCCTTCTTTCTAAGATCTTGTAAATTCATATGGTATGGACGCCCAGGATCTTTATAAAACTTCCCTCATTTCTCGTCTACATGATAAAAGCAGTTGTAGTTGATGTTGATCGTATATTGATAGATGGTACGTGTATTGATCCATTGCTTGAGCTGAGGAATTTAAGAGAAGAGCTTGAAAAAAAAGCTGCTTGGAGAGCTAGAGAGACAGGCAAGTCAGATTTAGCAAGTCTCATGACTGAATTTGATGAAGAATTAGATGGTAAACTGTTTGGATTAAAAGTAGAAGATTTAGCATTTGCTGCAGATAAAGTAGCAAAAAAGATCCGATTTGATGCTTGTCGTTTTTTTCAACATATTGGAGAAAATCATGAAGATTACATGTTATATTTTATTACAGAAACTCCTATAGATATCTTGGACAATACTCCTCTGCGTGGTATCTCGACATTAACTCTTGGAGCTAATACCTGTTATGCAGGTAATTTTATTACTGCTTTAAGACCAACACATACAACACAAGATAAGATTGAAAGCATTTGTAGGTCTCATGACAATGTATTATTAGTTGCAAGTGAATATAATGATCAGTTACTAAAACATGCACATGGACTGGGCGTAAAAACTTATTGTGCATATCTGTCAGAACGTCAAGGGCGCCTTCCAGATCATGTCAACTTTGCATCAGGGTTAAACTTCTCTATTACTGGTCCTCTATCCTTGGCAATTAAAACATTTCTAGGCCCATATGTGGTAGACTGAAGTTAAATAGCTTTCTTCACAGGATGAATAAAGAATTTACTCACTTCCATAACTAAGAACCCAAGTGAGCTTACAGCTAAAATTGCTCCCCAATCCATCAGACTTAATGGAACAGTTTGAAAGACAACTTGCAATGCAGGAACATAAAGTACAGCCATCTGAAGTAAGATGCTACTTACAACGCTCAATAATAGCCACTTATTATTGAACAAGTTCAAATGCTTAAATGCGCTTAGTGATCTACTACCAAGCACGGCAAACATCTCATACATAACAAGCGTAGTAAAGGCAACAGTTCTTGCATAATCTAAGCCTTGATCTGTATATACATTAAAGATTGCAAGAGTGCCTACACCCATTACAAGACCAAAGATACCAATTGTCATAAGCATATCTTTCTGCAGTGGCTTCTCTCTAGGGTCTCTTGGTGGACGCTGCATGATATCTTCATCTGCAGCTTCAGTAGAAAGACCTAGTGCTGGAAGACCATCGGTAAGCAGGTTCATGAGTAATATTTGAAGAGGAATAAGTGGCAAAGGAAAATTCAATAGAATCGCCATAAAGACAGCAACAATCTCGCCTGTGTTACAAGAAAGTAAATAACGTGTAGATTTCAATATCTTATCGTAAATATTTCTTCCTTCGTGAATACCATTAACAATTGAAGTAAAATTATCATCAACTAGAATGCAAGTGGATACTTCTTTAGCAACATCAGTTCCAGTAATACCCATACTAATCCCAATATCTGCTTTTTTAATGGCAGGGGCATCATTAACACCATCACCAGTCATAGCAACAATATGTCCCTTCTTCTTCAATGCCGTAACAACGCGAAGTTTTTGAATCGGAAGTGCACGTGCAATAATGCGGATCATATCTATTTTTTTAGCGAGTTCACGATCACTCATCTTTTCAAGTTCAGTTCCAGTAATCACAAGATCACCTTTTTCAAGAAGTCCAATCTTATCAGCAATCGCTTGTGTAGTTAGCGCATGATCGCCAGTGATAATCATTACTCGAATACCTGCAGTGTTACAATTAGCAACTGCTTCTTTAACGCCTTCTTTTGGAGGATCAATCATCCCTACAAGTCCAACAAAAATAAGATCCTTCTCAACCGTTTCAACAAGATGTTCTTCCTTAGCTCCAACTGGTCTATATGCAAGGCCAAGAACACGAAGTGCATCTCCAGCATATGCTCCATTCTTTTTGATAATCATTCTGCGATCAGCTGCAGTAATCTTTCTTACTTTACCATTAATTTCAATCTTCTTACATTCTTTAAGAATTAAATCAGGAGCACCCTTGACAAATGCATATTTCTGCTTCTTTTCTTTAACGATAACAGTCATACGTTTTCTATCAGAATCAAAGGGTAGTTCTTCAACAATCTTGTAGCGTTTCTCAATAGCGCTATCAGTAACACCAGCCTTACGAGCAAGAACTAGTAAACTTGCTTCAGTAGGATCTCCAAGGATCTTCCATCTACCTTTTTCTTTCTCAAGAGAAGCATTATTACATAGATGTCCAATGTGAAGTAAGCGTTCCATATTTGATGCAGAGCACTTCTTTCCATCAATACTACACACACCCTGAATGTCATAGCCAGTACCAGAAACCTCTACGTCCATATCATTTGTATAAACATGGGTAATGGTCATTTCATTCTTAGTAAGCGTTCCAGTTTTATCGCTACAGATGACTGTTGCACTACCAAGACTTTCAGTAGCAGGTAAACTTTTGATAATCATATTTTTTTTAGCAAGTGTCTTAGCTCCCATGGAAAGACCGATAGTAACAATTGCTGGGAGTGAACTAGGAACAGCTGCAACAGCAAGGCTTAAAGAAAAGATAAGTAACTCATTAACGCTCCCTCCACGCATGACTCCTGTAGCAAACACAACAGCAATTAATACTAAAACACCGTAACCAATTTGCTTGGACATTTTCTCAAATTTAATTTGAAGAGGAGTTCTTGGCTCAACAGTTGTTTCAAGAGATGTTGCAATCTTACCAAGTTCAGTTTGCATACCTGTTCGAACAATGACTGCAACTCCTTTACCGTAGGTAACTTTACTGCCCATAAATACCATGTTGAGTTGATCAGAAATCCCAATGCCTTCCTTGAGTGTGTCAGTAAATTTCTTAGGAGGAACACTCTCTCCTGTAAGTGATGCTTCATTAACCTGAAATGTATGTGCTTCTATAAGTCTGGAATCTGCAGGGACAATATCTCCTTCTTCTAAAATTATAATATCACCGGGAACTAAATCCTTAGCAGCAACTTCCTTATGCCGTCCATTTCTTACAACGCGAGCAGTAGGAGCAGAAATACTTTTCAATGCCTCAATAGCTTTCTCAGCTCGAAACTCTTGTATAAATCCAAGACCTGCTGAAAGCAGAACAATTGCAAACATAGCGCCCGCATCAATATACTCGTGAAGAGCCAAACTAAATGCCGTTGCAAACAGTAAAAGAATAATCAGAAAGTCCTTAAATTGACGAATAAAAATACCAAAAGCAGTAGGGCCGCCCTTTGTTTGTAATTCGTTAGTACCATACTTCTCAAGACGTTTATGAGCTTCAACAGGCATAAGACCTGTTTCTTTTGTCCTCAGTTCCTTAAGCGCTGCCTGCGGCGAGATAGCATAGTATTCTACCATGCACTATTTTTAGAAATAATCCTTATAAATGTTTGGATGGGACTTTAAATTCATGTAGCAATTCAAAGAATAGCTAAATCCAAGAAACACTTAAATATCACCACACCTCTTAATTATCATGCCAAAGAAAGATTCACTAGAAGCATTCTCAAAAAAACAGCACGAACTCTATAAGAAAAACGCATTTTTTGAAGGTCTTTTAGCGTTAATACCCGGAATTGTCTTTATTGCAATCGCAACGCTCTCAACAGGAGCTTCAGGAGAATCATTTTCACCATCACGATTCAATCTTGTAAAAACACTCTTCCCATTTCTTCTAGTGGCATATTTCTTATTCTTAGGATACGTTGTTTACGATATCAATGAAAAAGTAAAAAGAAAATAATTACTGCACACCAAGTAATACAACGCTAAATAATATTAAGATCACGCCCAAAATTCTTTGATTGCTAATTTTCTCACCTAATTGAACATAAGAAAGTCCAACAACCCATACATATGTCAAAGAAATAAATGGATATAGCACACTAAGTTCTCCACCAAATAAAGCAAGTACCATGAGTAACACTCCAAAACCATACAAAAACACGCCCAACATAAAGCTCTTATTACGTAGTAACCCAAAACCAATCTTCTCATCGCTAACTTTCTTCAAATACACAGGACCTAAAGCGCTCACAATAGAGGACATGATCACCAGAACAAAGCTCCACCAGGCAGTCATTGTTTATCTCCTAGTAAAGAAACACCAACAACAATACCCAGCACGCTAACCCCTTTCACAAGAGTTAAACTCTCACCAAGAATAAGAATGGCTAAAACTAAAACCCATACTTGGGTAAGGCCAAGAGATGGATAAAGGTGTGATAACTCATATTCTCTCATGGCTAAGAATAGTAACAAAGAACCAACAGCGTAACAAACAATCCCCAGTAAATAATAGGCATAACTACCATCTGAACCTAATTTAAAAAAAAGTTGTGCAAATGCAACAAGAAAAGTAACTAAAAAAATAAGCTTCATTCTTTTCGAAGCAAGATCTCAACAACTGCAGCGTATGCAGGCCTTGTGATGAATACACCAATAGATACACCGTAGATAGTAGTTAAGGCAAACCCTTTCAAGATACCAGCACCAGCAAACCAAAGTGGAACCATAGCAACAAGTGTTGTGAAGAATGCAGCCATAATGATAAAGAATGCATCTTTAATTCGAAGCTTTGCATTTTTCTGGCTAGAGCCAAGGAGTTCATCTGCAATAACTATCTGATGATCGACCGATGTTCCTACCACGATAATAATGCCTGCAATAGCAGCTAAATCAATATTAGTTCCAAAGAGTGATGCAATACCTAGCAGTAAAATCACCTCACAAAAAGATGCAATGACTGCTGGAACAGCAACCTTCCAAGTTCTGTATCTAATGAATATCATACCACCAACAGCAACAAGAGCAAGTATACCTGTGGAAAATGCATTTTTCAAGAACTCACGTCCAAGTACTGGACTTAAACTATCAATTTTTACAACATCGAGTTTAACAGGTAAACTTCCAGTTTCAAGAACTGCTTGTAATTGCTTCATCTCTTCAAGAGCATTGAGTACCGCAGCATCTCTAGAAATACCTGCGCCAGCACCACTGATTTGAATAGTTGTTTCAGCACGTCCACGAAGACTAGCACCGATTTGAAGCGAGTTCATAAGTTGACCATCTAGGAATAAATCTAGAGGTGAAGATAAGTATGAGTTACCGCCTTGACCAGGAACTAAAGCAAGTTTACCAGTAATGTCTGCATGATTTTGAGCAGCTTCAGGAGTTAATTGAATAGTAAAGAAGAATGTACACTGTGTTCCTTCGCTATATGCTTGACATCCTTGGTAGGGATCAATTCCACTACAGTCTGCACTTCTACAAACGTAAGTAATATCTTCTCCACCACGAAAGACAACACTGTCATTAATTCTTGCTTCAAACTTACCTTGGCTTCCAATAATGGATGCAACTTCGTCCTTTTGCATGCCGGCAATTTCGACAAGAATGAAACTGTTGCCAGATAAATCACCTGATACTCGAATAACAACATCGTTAAGACCAAATGCATTTAATCGTTGTTCAAGACCATCTTTAACTCTATCCATAGTTTCTTGATCAACTTGTTCTTCAGGTTGTAGCAATACACGAACCCCACCTTCAAGATCAAGACCTTTTCTAATATTGGATGTTGCTGCATCTGAAACACTAAGGCCAATATCTCTAATGCCAATTATGTTGGTGATAGTCTCGTTTTCAGTAATGGTTGAAGTAATAGTTGTATTTATAGTACTTCCATTAACTTCTTCTTGAATAATTTCTTCGATCTCTCGAGTAATAGTATTATTAGTCTGAATAATTTCAACTTGAGGTTGAACAGTTAAAAAATAACTTGTTTGATCAGTTCTAATTGAAATTGTTTCATTAGCAGCTAAATTTTCAACAGCTGCATAGTATTCGTTAACGTTCTTAACACGAACACTGTTGACGGAAAGTATTACTTCATAATCAAGTGGCCTTGAATTCTTTGAAGGACTAAAAATACCTGCATCATCAGCTGAACTATCAGGAGTAATACCACGAATAGCAACACCTTCTTGGCCATTAGGACTAATTGAGATAAATGCAAAAAATAGGAAGATTATCAAAAGCCATACTCTAAAATTCTTTAGAATTTTCATGCGTCTTTCCTCCTAGAGAGGTGCCATTTTAAGAGTCCAACATTTTGCAGCCAAGTCATAATTAAATCAACGCCAAGACCAATTAAGAGAATAAGCATGATCTGTTTAATGATTGGGCTTTGTGTAAAAATAAGAGCAATACTTACAGCAACAATGGTTGTAATACTCATCATAAGGCCAGTTTTCATAGCCCGATAAACTTTCTCATTGACAGTACCTACCTTAGTCTTAAGCACTTTAGTAGTAAGGAGAATATCTGAATCTACAGAGTACCCTATTAGCATAAGGAATGCAGCAATACCTGCAGTACTCAGCTTGATACCGATTAAGTTACTAATTGCGATCGTAATAATAATGTCGGAAACAGCTGCAAGAATAACTGCAATACTTGGAACAATGGTTCTAAAGTAAAGGAATACAACAATTCCCATGAATGCAAAAGCAATGAGCATAGCTTTCATTGTTTCCTGAAAGAAGCTCTCACCAAGACTGCTACCGATAGTTTCAACTGTAATATCATTTGGCCCTAAGTTATATGCGGCTCTAAGTTGAGCTTCAATTGCTGAAATTATTTCTGAGTCTACACTATCAATTTCAATAACAACCCCTATAGTTTTACCTGCGCCAGAAAGAGTACGCGCTTGCATGTCTCCATCGTATAAAAGAACACTTTCTACTTCATCAGCAGTAAGACCTTCTTGAATTAAACTAAAACTTGTACCACCTTCAAGACTAATCCCTTTGTTAACAAAATCGCCAGTAGCGGAGTAATTCATTCCTAGTAAAATAAGTGCAACAAATAACAGTCCAAATGGAATAATAAGAAGTTGTTTGTACTTTTCTTCGTAAATTGTGCGTAAACTCATGGGTCTAAGAACTCCGGATCGTTAATAAATGTTTTGCAACTAGATAAGCCCCGATAGCCGAATTATGTCTCTGTAGAGCCCGCTGTTGACTAATACAAATTGCTCGACAAACATGCCGATTGCAAGAACAACAACAGCCCCAATTAAAATTACTAAACTTCGCAGTATCAATTGCTGCATATTTGCGGATTTCGATGAAAGGATGAAGTCCGACGTAATTCCTCCCGATATGGCGGCCATAATATAGGATGCAGCTTCAATGAGTGTATGTGGCAAGACGATAATTAATATGATGGCAAATACAAGCGCAGGATTGAGTGAACCTGAACTAGCAGCCGTGTTTGCAAGATTTCCAAAAATCGTTCCCCAAACAGATGCATTCCAAACGAGTAAGAAAATAGCTCCGTCTCCAACAAGTAATGCAGTAGTAAATGCAAGCAGTAATACTTGAAAATTATGTGAAAATAAGTTAAAGAATAAATCAGGCGTGAATGCTACAGCTTTTCCAACATTACCATATAATACACTGATCTGACTTTCAAACAGAGTATTGGTAGCTAAGTTGGGTAAAAAGAGACTAAAGAAGCTATATCCAAGGAGCACACCAAGGAATATGAACAAATAGATGGTAAGTACACGTCTATGCATACCAAATAGGAAGAAATCTTCAACACGTTTTTCTTTCTCAAGGTTTTTCTTCTCACGATCAAGTAACGTTGTAATGGTTGGATAGAGTAATAATGATGTAAATGCGACGGTAATAATTGCCGGATCACGCTTAAAGAATAATGCCGTAAGTCCAATACCTACAATAGAGAATAAAAATCCTAAAAGTAAACCCATAAGTGGACGTTTGAGCACATAGTCATGTGGATAAATCCGAGCTAGCATAATTATTCACAGCCCCATAGGTTTAAATACTTTACGCCGTTCATAATCGAATGTTTAAACTTGTAAAAACCGACGATAAGGCACGTACTGGTATCATTCAGACAAAATCAGGCCCTATTGAAACACCATTCTTCATGCCTGTTGCAACAAAGATGCAAGTAAAATGTCTTCCAACTCATCTTCTAAAAGATATGAAAAATACTGCAGTAATCTCAAACGCCTTTATCCTTTACCTAAAGCCAGGTGATGAACATGTAAAGCAAATGGGCGGGATAAAAAAATACATGAATTACCATGGTGTCAATGTAACTGATTCAGGTGGCTATCAAATGTATCGAGAATCTTTTCTAGAAAAAACCACTGATGAAGGTGTATTATTCAAATCTCCATTCAATGGTTCAAAACATTTCGTAACTCCTGAAAAGGACATGCTTATTCAAATTAATCTTGACTCAGACATTGCAATGGCATTAGATGTTATGCCTAACTTTCATGGTGTAGAACGACCTGAAATCGAAGAAGCAGTGAGAAGAACAACGCTTTGGGCAAAATCATGTAAACTAGAACATGATAGACTTCAAGCACATCTTCCAAAAGAAAAAAGACAATTACTATTCGCAATCTCTCAAGGAGGAATCCATGCAGATCTACGAGAGCAAAGTATTCGCTCATTAGTAGACCTTGATTTTGATGGATTCTCCGTGGGTGGACTTGGTATGGGTGAACCACCAGAAGAGCAAGCAAAAATGGTAGCTATTCAACGCTCAGTAATTCCTGAAGACAAACCACTTTATCTAATGGGGATTGGGAATCCAAGAGAACTTCTAGATTCAATCGCAAAGGGAGCTGACATGTTTGATTCAATGTTCCCAACGCAGAATGCAAGACGAGGTACGTTATTTACATCTCAAGGAAAACTACGCCTCATGAGAAAAGAATATGATCTCGATGACAAACCAATCGATCCAAATTGTACCTGCCATACGTGTAAGAATTATACAAGATCCTATATCAGATTCTTAATCTCTCAAAAAGAAGCATCTGGATACACCTTAGCAACATATCATCAGCTACATTACTTAACTGATCTCATGAAAAGAGCACGCGATGCAATTAAAGCTGGAACATTCAAAGAACTGCACAAAGAAGTTGTCGATGCATACGAAGCTGCAGATAAGTAATCATTCTAAGTATTCTATAACATATGCAAGTGAATGGTGATGGAACTTAACACTATGTTCTCCATAGTTAATGGAAATGTCAGGATTAATTTTTTTACCTCTTGCTTTTTCATTAAATGTGGCCCTAGGATGTTTTCTCATGAACTCATCAAAACTATCTGGAATAACAAACTCTGCATGCTCATATCCTTCAGGATAAAAGCTACTCTGTTTTGGTGATGGCAATTCTAAACAATAGATGAGATGTTTTTGAAAAATGAATGGTATGTCTAAACGAAATGTGCTAATGGGCCTTCCGCCGATCATTGTTTCTAAAAGAAGCTTTCCCTGTTTACACATCTCTCTCTTCAGACGTGTATATCTTTCTTGCGTTTCAACTCTGTAGCAAATATGATCGAGCATAAAATTCTCTACATGAATCCCATCTTGTTTAAGTGAAGACATGATCTGTGTAAGGAATGGATTTGGATCTCCAAGTAAGGTAGTAATATCACCCATACTCATTAATTGAAGAGCATTTATATCAATATTTCTATTCTCTTCGAAGAAAGATTTATATACTTCCACCTCTATTTTGAACTTATGGAATTACAGTTTTTTGGAGCAGCAGGTTTTGTAACCGGAAGTTGTCACATGCTTCGATTTGGTAAATATAAAATTCTTGTTGATTGTGGAATGTTTCAAGGTAAGGAATCTAAGCGAAGTTACGATCCTTTTAAGTTCAATGCAAAAGAAATTGATGCAGTTCTATTAACGCACGCGCACCTAGATCATTGTGGTCTACTTCCTAAGCTAGTTAAAGATGGATTCAAAGGTCCAATCTATGCAACATCTGCAACATGTGATCTTGCTAAAGTAGTAATGGAAGATTCAGGTCACATTCACGAGTTCGAAAACAAATATGATAACCGAAGACTCAAACGCGAAGGAAAACCACTTCGTAAACCACTCTACACATCAAAAGATGCAACAAAAACATTTAGACAACTAAAACCAATCCCTTATAATCAAACAGTAAGGCCACTTCCAGGTCTTTGCGCAGTTTATAGAGACGCAGGTCACATCTTAGGAAGTGCAGCAATTGAAGTTTTTGTAGAAGGAAAGAAAATTGTATTCTCTGGTGATATAGGACAGTGGAATGCACCAATCATTGACGATCCAAAATTAATTAGAGAAGCAGATTATATCCTATGTGAATCCACTTATGGTGATAGAGTTCATGAAAATAAATCTCAAAAAACCAAAATCTTAGCACAGCACATTCGAAGAATATACAAGGAAGGCGGTAAACTCTTAATTCCAAGTTTTGCAATTGAAAGAACGCAAGAACTCATCTATCATCTCAATGAACTCGTTGAAGAAGGAAAAATTCCTCACATTCCAGTATTTGTTGATTCGCCAATGGCAAGTAAAGCAACTCAAGTTTTCATGAAGCATACTGAAAACTATGATGAAGAAGCAAGAAATATGCTAGCCCATGGGGATGAGCCATTTAAATTTCACAATTTAACCTATGTTGGATCCTCCAACGAATCAAAAGCACTCAATAGCTTTCCAGGACCTTGCGTTATCATTGCATCATCTGGAATGTGCACTGGCGGAAGAATTAAACACCATCTAAAACATCACTTGCCTAATCCACAAACAACCGTACTCTTTATCGGCTATCAAGCATATGGAACGCCTGGGCGAAGAATTCGCGATGGTGCAAAGCGTATAAGGCTTTATGGTGAGAGTGTACCCATTCGTGGAACAATCGTCTCTATTGGTGGATTTTCGGGTCACGCAGATCAACCACAGTTACTAAAGTGGCTTAACGGTTTTGTAAAACGCCCAAAGAATGTTTTCATAGTGCATGGAGAACCTAAAGGTGCTCTTGGACTCAAGAAAGCATATGGTATGGGCCACGTAGCAAGACTGTATGAAACAGTTAAACTTAATTAAGTTGTAATTCTAAAAAAGGCTAGTTACTTTTTTAAAACCTCGTCCATTATCGATTTCTATGACAACAAGTATTTCAGAATTATGTGGGACTTTTAGGGGATTTGCTCCAACAGATGAATCTCCAATTGCACTGGGTGAATTAGAGGTTACAATAACGGATAGTTCAGTCCAACTACGACATGCATCAGGTTTTAGAATTGATGAAGCAAAATTTTCAACATCTGAACTAGAAGCAATGTCTACAGAAGAAATTGGTGGATTATATGTTGAAGGCAGCAGTGCTCCAACTAAATTAATTGGATTTAAAACAGATGACGGCATGAAGTATATTTTTTCAAAAGATCAAGAGGGTGAGGAGGTTGCATTATTGATGAGAGGTAATGAAGCAGCTGACATCTTGGGATTAACGTTGCTATATTCTCCTTCACAAGTTGA